>JGI24737J22298_10000048_pt1 | contig 34497 bp, 30 predicted proteins | sample KBSCornC3_FD_22298 | JGI IMG/M metagenome (IMG submission 22298) | reverse complement strand
CATCGTCGCGCTCTTGGCCGCGCGGGGCCAGATACTTTTGTCTTGACACAAAAGTATCCAAAAAGTCAAGTCAGCAGATAGGCTTCTTTGCGCTCACCCACTCCACAGCCCCGCCGGCCTTTGCCCTGCAAAACGGGCAGAACCGCGGGCTGCAATATTTTGCCCCGCTACGCTCGCGCTTTCCCAATGCTTCTGCAAAAACTTGCTATGCCCCTTCCTGCGCTCAAGGCCACCATTGTTCTGTCCGCTTTCACCCGAAGCTTACCTGCTGACGGGAACATTCTTTATTTATTATGTCATGGGTAGGTTCTCGAAGCATGGTGGGTAGGCCTCTGCGTACGACCCTTCGATTGGCTGACATGAGATGTTGTAGAATCCAGCCTTACGAAGTTTTCAAAACTTCGTAAGGCTTCCCCGGCTTTGTTATTTGTTCTGAACTATAAAGGGAAATGAAACGCGTACAAAATCAAATCCCGCCAATTCAAAAATCCGTTTAATCCCGGTTTAGTTTTGCTACGATCTCATCCGCCGTCAATTTCTCCTGGACTCCGCTTGCCATGTCTTTAAATGTCAATAACCCGGTTTGCATTTCATCGCCGCCGATAACTACCACATAAGGGATGTTTTTATTGTTAGCGTACTCCATCTGCTTTTTGATTTTCGCACCTGCCGGATAGAGTTCGGTGTTGATATTATGGCGGCGGAGCTGCTGTAATAGAGGTAAGCTATAAAGTTCGCCTTCTTTATCGAAATTGCATATGAGCACCTGCGTGGTTTGATTGCTGCCGGCGGGGAAAAGGTTTAGCTCTTCCAGTACGTCATAGATCCTGTCGGCTCCAAAAGAGATCCCTGCGCCGGTAAGGCCTTTTAAGCCAAACATGCCGGTAAGGTCGTCATAACGTCCGCCGCCGCCGATGCTGCCCATATTTACTTCGTTGGTTTTCACTTCGAAGATAGCACCGGTATAGTAGTTTAAACCACGCGCAAGGGTGATATCTAATTCAAGCTTGGCGGTTTGCAGGGGACAGCGTTCTATATAGCCAAAAACGGTTTCTATTTCGTCGCAGCCTTTTAAGCCGATCTCTGATTGGGCTAATGCCTCGCGCAGGCTTGCCAGTTTTTCGGTGTTGTTGCCTTCAAGCAGGATAACGGGTTTTAGTTTGTCGATATCGGCATCGGTAAAGCCTTTTTCAAGCAGCTCTTTGATCACACCATCAAGGCCGATCTTGTCCAGTTTGTCAATAGCTACAGTTAAATCAATGATGTTATCAGCTTTGTCTATAACTTGAGCAATTCCTGATAGGATTTTTCTATTATTGAGCTTTATGCTGAAATCTTTAAGGCCAAGTTTAGTTAAAGCTTCATCATAGATCATGATAAATTCGGCTTCGTTCAGTAGTGAATCAGAGCCTACCACATCCGCATCGCATTGGTAAAACTCACGGTAACGGCCACGTTGGGGCCTGTCGGCACGCCAAACCGGCTGCACCTGGAAACGCTTGAACGGAAAAGTGATCTCGTTCTGGTGTTGAACTACGTAACGGGCAAAAGGCACGGTTAGGTCGTAGCGCAGGGCCTTGCCAGATATTTGTAACGTAAGCTTTTTATAATTTAGATTAATGTTGCTTGCATCAATATTCGCATCGGTTAGGAAGTCGCCGCTGTTCAATATTTTAAATATTAACTTATCACCTTCTTCACCGTATTTCCCGGTCAAGGTTGAAAGCTTTTCCATTGTCGGTGTTTCTATCTGCTGATAGCCATATTTGCGGAAAACGGATTTAATGGTGTCGAAAATATAATTGCGTTTCACCATTTCGGCAGGTGAAAAATCGCGAGTGCCTTTGGGTACTGATGGTTTAATGGATGCCATGCGGCAAATGTACAAAAAAGAGGGCTATGCGTATTTGCTTTACGTGGTGGATACTTTATATATGGGTCACAAGCCACAGGCTTGCGGCAGCGATAGAATTTTAAAACAACAAAAAGAGGGTTCGTTTTAGAACCCTCTTTTTGTTGTTCTCAGGCTGCTAACGCTCGGCTCCAGCCGAGTGTTGACTATCAAACGGCCTCCGGCCGCCGAAGCCATGTTACACCGGCCAAGGACCTGGAAATAGTTGCCACCAGGCTGGAGCCGAGCGCCGGCGTAGTTTTTTACTTATGTGTATGAAAACTCAGGCTTGTTGCAAAGCCAATGGTAACATAACCATAGCTATCTTCAAAAAACTGGTTGTAATCATCCTGTCCGCGATAACCTCCGCCAACCATGAGGGCGGCATCAGGCATAAACGGGAACTGATAATAGTATTTCAGGCTTACATTTAAACGCTTCTTAAAATCAAAAGTCGAGTAATTATCGTACTTATCGACAATATAGGTAAAATCGAACCGGATGCGCTGCCAGTTTTGGTATACTTTTTTGTTCTTATCTATTGGATCGGTATAGGCTTTGGCGAAGTTGTACATACGGCTGCCATTAATACGGATAAAGCCATAATGATCTTTCAAGCCTTCGGACAGGCCAAGGTTGAATAAACCGGCGTGGACCTCTAAACCCAGGTTATCATAGCGGTTGATGACCAGGTCTTTTTTATCAAAGCGTTTACCGCTGTAATAAGTTAAAGTATAAAAGTTGGTGGTGAACTTGCCGCTATCGCGGTTAAAGCTGCCGTCGGGATTAAGTGATGGTCCGCGTACGCCGTTGGAATGATGCGAGTAACCGAACGAAAAGAACTTTGGATTGTAAGTGTCCTCGTTCACCCTGAAATACACCGTACCGCCCGGCATAAAGCTTGGCGATTTTACCGGTGCGCCATGTGAGGCCAGCAGGCGGATCTTCACCCGTGGAGTAAAGACGAAAAAGAACCGCGACTTTGGCGTGCTGAATAAAACAAAGTTCGGTGCCAGATCGGCAGTAAGCTGGGTTTTTATTTTGTTAAAGTAATCGTTTCCTCCTTCTGATACCCGCAGGTTTTGCTCGTAAATGTGATCAAATGCCTGGTTAATCAGCCGCTTTTTCATCAGTGCGCTGTCGGCCAGTGTATCGGCCGGGGTAGCTGTGCGGGTATTCGCAGCCGTTGTGAAATTGTCAACAGTAATAAAAATAAAAAGTATGCAAATTGCTTTTAATGCAAACGTTAAACCAGATTTCTTGAAACCAGGTTTTATAAAATAAAAATTGATCAATGTAGTAAGTGTTAATTACCGATAATGCTTGGGTTATAGTTATTTATGATTAATCTTATGTGTTAAAATACGGTTAACCACAATGGCGCAATATTACCTATTATAAGTTTTTTTGCAATTGGGCATATGTCAGCATTAAGTAAATGTATCGGTAATCGGCATCTTGTGACATTAACCGGAAATTATGTGCACTTGTTGGCTGTTTCTCAACCGGCCTCAAGCCGGCGCGGGTATAGCGTTTGTTAAAGCCCAGGCTTATTTTGCCCCTGGGGCAAAACAACACATTTCCACCCGGAATTATGGTGACGGAATTTTGTCAGTACGCGGCCCTATTCTTTCCGTTTAATCCCAAAAACCTTTAAAATCTATGAAAAACAGCTAAATTAAATAGGGTTTTTAAGGCCCGCATATGAAACACTTAAAGCCACTCCTTCAGGTTTTACTCACTGATAATCAGTTGTTTAGTGTTTTTTTGTGGTGTTTTGTGGTGGCTGATTATCAATGTGTTTCATAAAAAAGGCGTTCCGCTGTTTCACTCTCGAAAAATGGAACATTACTGTTTTAAAAAAAATACCGGCCGATGGTTTTTCGCTTTTTTGTGGGAATCAAAAAATTGGGGCACCTCATTTGTTACAATCAGGTACCCTTTCTGTGTTATCCATCTACCATAAATTATCCATTGTAACCAAGCTTTTACCTCGGTTTTCGCAGGCTTATACTTTATTTTTGCGATAATCGTTTTAGCATTAAAAAAAAGCCGATATATTTAACCCGACCTAAAAAAATGTTCACTTAATTTGCAATTAAAACGTTTTATCAAAATATGCCCTTAAACAGTTTTATACTTTTTAAGTCAGATACCTTGTACAAAGCAAAACAATGAAACCAACAGGAGCCGCCGCAACCAACCAACGCTATTTTAATGGCGGTTCTGATACTATAAAAACAACTATAATTTTATGAAAAAAATCATGCTTGGCCTGATGGCCATCCCGGCTTTTTGCCTGTCGGTATCGGCACAAACCAAACTGTTCGATGGGAAAACCACCAATGGCTGGCACACCTACTTAAAAAAGGACGTTGTGGGCTGGAAGGTTGTTGACGGTGCTTTGCAACTCGATCCGCAGGCAGCAGAAGGTCATGGCGATCTGGTTACCGATGGCGAGTACGAAAACTACGAACTTACCTTAGAGTGGAACATCAGCAAAGAGGGTAACAGCGGTATCATTTTCGGGGTGCATGAAGACCCTCAATTTGGCGCAACTTACTTAACTGGCATGGAAATGCAGGTGCTTGATAATAAAGATGCGAGCGACAACAAAAAAGCCAACCACCTTGCCGGCTCATTGTATGATATGATTGCCCCTTCAAAAGATGTATGCAAGCCGGCCGGCGAATGGAATAAAGTGAAGCTGCGTAAAAAAGATGGTCAGCTTACTTTCTGGCTTAACGGCACCCAAATTGTTGATGTAAAAATGGGCAGCGACGAATGGAACAAAGTATTAGCTGATAGCAAGTTTAAAAACTGGAAAGGTTTTGCCCAATATCCTAAAGGCCATATTGCTTTGCAGGATCACGGTCACCTGGTTAGCTACCGTAACATTAAACTGAAAGAGCTTTAATATTTTTTATGAACAGGATGCTTATATAGTGGCCTGTTCATATCTTTACCATAACTTAAATTGTGTTTTAACATGCTCCAGGCATGTGTAATTTCCTCTCCCTATAAGAAAGAAGGATACTTTGATATAATATGAGCGATCTGCAAATTAAAAAATCATCAGCCACCTATGATGTGGTGATTGTTGGTTCGGGTGCCGGCGGGGGTATGGCCGGTTACGTATTGGCCAACGCCGGGATAAAAGTTTTAATGCTTGAGGCCGGTGCTTACTTTGACCCTGCTAAAGATTCACAACAGTTAAAATGGCCATGGGAGTCGCCGCGCCGCGGTGCCGGTACTACCCGTCCTTTCGGCGATTTTGACGCTGCCTATGGCGGTTGGGAAATCGACGGCGAACCTTACACTACCAAAGATAAAACAGAGTTTTTCTGGTTCCGCTCGCGGATGCTGGGTGGCCGTACCAATCACTGGGGCCGGATCTCGTTAAGGATGGGCCCGCGTGATTTCCAGGCCAAAGACGGCCTTACCGACGATTGGCCAATCACCTATGATGATGTTAAGCCATACTATGATAAGGTTGACCGTATGATAGGTGTTTACGGGACCAAAGAAGGTTTGGAGAACGAACCGGATGGTATTTTCCTGCCTCCTCCAAAACCAAGACTTAATGAGCTTTATATAGTAAAAGGTGCTCAAAAAGCTGGCGTTAAAATTATTCCGGGCCGTGGTTCGGTATTAACAGAAGCTTTACCGGGCAATAAAGACCGTGGCGCATGTTTCTTCTGCGGGCAGTGCGGTCGCAGTTGTAAAGTTTATGGTGACTTCTCGGCATCGTCATGTTTGGTAATCCCGGCTATTAAAACCGGTAACTTAAAAGTTATTACCAATGCTATGGTGCGCGAGGTAATAACCAACGCCGAAGGCCTGGCTACTGGCGTATCATATGTTAATAAAGAGGATATGCAGGAGTACCAGGTTAACGCTAAAACAGTTATTCTTGGTGCAAGTGCAGGCGAATCGGCCAGGATCCTGCTTAACTCGAAATCGGCCCAGCACCCGGGCGGTTTGGCTAACAGCAGTGGTGTTGTTGGTCGTTACTTGCATGACTCAACAGGCTCAAGCGCCGGTGGTTTCCTTCCACAGTTGATGGACCGCAAGCGTTATAATGAAGACGGCGTTGGCAGTGTACACATCTACTCGCCATGGTGGCTTGATAATAAAAAACTGGATTTCCCTCGCGGTTATCACATTGAATACGGCGGTGGTTTACATATGCCATCGTACGGTTTCAGCGGTGGTATCCAGAACATGAATGGTGTTGTCCCTGGTCGCGACGGTAAAATGAAAGAGGCCGGTGGTTACGGAGCATCATTGAAAGATGACTACCGCCGTTTTTATGGTACCCAATTTGGTATGGCCGGTCGTGGTACTGCTATTGCCCGTTATGATAACTATTGCGAAATTGATCCTAACGTAGTTGATAAATACGGGATCCCGGTGTTGCGTTTCCATTACAAATGGGCTCCTGAAGAAATTAAACAGGCTAAGCACATGCAGGAAACCTTCCAGGAAATTATGCATAACATGGGCGGAGCCATATACGGGCCGCCGCAAGGTCCTGAAACCAATTATGGTTTGGAAGCTCCGGGTAAGATCATTCATGAAGTTGGTACTATCCGCATGGGTAACGACCCTAAAAAATCGGCGCTAAATAAATGGTGCCAGGCGCATGATTGTAAAAACCTGTTTGTGGTTGATGCCGCTCCGTTTGTACAACAAGGGGATAAAAACGCAACATGGACAATCCTTGCATTGTCAATGCGTACCGCAGAATACATTATTCAGGAAAGAAAAAAATTAAACGTTTAACAAGCTAACATAACAATTTTATGAACAGACGTGACTCCCTCAAAGCCCTGGGCTTGGGTACACTTTCGGCAGGATTATTACTGGAGGCCTGTAAAACCGATACAAAAAAAGGCGCGGAAGAAACAACCACCGCGGCAGCCGGCGATGAAGTAGGTCGCCAGCCGTTTGAAGTTGAGCGGGATAAAAAACTGCATGCCGATAAATTTTTCACCGCCGCCGAAATGGCTACCATCACTGTGCTGGCCGATATCATTATCCCAAAAGATGAAAAATCGGGCAGCGCATCTGATGCCAAGGTGCCGGATTTTATAGAGTTTATTGTAAAAGATATGCCCGATCATCAAACTCCCATGCGTGGTGGTTTACGCTGGCTCGATTTGCAATGCCTTAACCGTTTCGGCAAGCCATTTACCGACTGCACTAAAGATCAGCAGATCCAGCTAATTGATATGATCGCTTACCCTAAAAAAGCCAAACCAGAAATGGCCCAGGGCGTAGCTTTCTTCAACCGCATGCGCGATCTTACTGCTTCGGGCTTTTTCACCAGCGAAATCGGGGTGAAAGATATTGGCTACGCAGGTAACCAACCCGGCAAATGGACAGGTGTACCTGATGATATCCTGAAACATTACGGCATGGAAAATGTGAAAGCTTCGGCTTCGATGTAAGAAGTTTAATGAATCCGTCATTGCGAGGAACGAAGCAATCCCCGATAAGCAGAGCCGCTTTGTATAGTTTGGGATTGCTTCGTTCCTCGCAATGACGTTTTTTTTATTTGTGCCAGCTACTTCAGTTCTTAACTTGGGTTTGCGTTTATAACGCGACCGGCGATACAATCACCGAACCATATTAAGCGCTCGTTGCAAACGAGCGCAAGTTTTAAACGGGCGCAGGTTTTTACTTCAACTCCCAAGCCTCCACCCCAAACGCTGGCAAATTAACCGCCAGCTTTCCTCCCTTTGCTACCGGTTTTGCGTCCCCAATAATATTAACCGGATTGCCTCCGGCTTCAAAAGTCGCTCCTGTTTCTTTATCCGACAGGTTTATTGCCACCAGTATAGTTTGTCCGGCATCCTTCCTTATAAAGCTAAAAACATGATCATTATCATTGCCGATGGTTTTATAACTGCCGTCAGCAAAAGCGGGATTTGCTTTGCGGATGGCGATCATCTGTTTATAGTAATGCCATAATGAGTTTGGGTCCTGTTTTTCTTCTTCGAGGGAGATACCATCATTAGGCTTATCGTTATTAAACTGATCTTTCCAGGGGCCGGTTTGTTTATACCACAGGGCCATGCCTTTGCCTGTATCGCTTCTGTACCATTCAAAAGCTTCCCTGTCGGGAATTTCATTGGCATCGGTAGCGCCAAAATTTGCCGTGGTGCCGGTCATGCCCAACTCCTGCCCGTAGTAAATGGATGGAATGCCGCCCATTAACAGGTTAAATGCACAGCCAGCTTTTAGTTTAGCCAGATCGCCTTTAACCGCATAGCTAAACCTCGGCACATCGTGGTTCTCAATAAAAACTACCTGTTGTTTACCGGGCGGCAGCATAGTCAGCGTTGAATCGGCATTGGCCAACAGCAGCTTTTTATCAAACGATCGGATAGCAAAACACAGCCGCAACCCAAATACCCGGTCAACGCCGCCATGTTCCAGGTATTCAGTACCAAGACTAAACCAGTTGGCTTGTTCAGCTACTATTTTAATTTTAGGGTTGATGGTCCTTAGCTTGGTTAGTAAAGGGTTCCAGAAAGTATCGAATAAATGTGGAAGACGGCCTTTATTATCCAGGTCGTCCATCATATGGTCAAGCCTGAAACCGTCTACTCCATCATCAAATTTGCCATCACCATTAGGGTCTATCCAGTAGCTGAACAAATTTAGATTATAAGCCTTAGAAGCCTCGCTGTTAAGATTTGCGGTAGTTATTTTGCGGGTTACGCTGTCGTAACCTGTCAGCCCCGTGAGGTTATATACTATGGTTGACGGCTTTTTGTTGTCCTTATCATCCCATAAAATATAATCACTGTAGTTTGATTTGGGATTTCCGAAGGCTTCTTTCCACCAGCGGGAATCTTCGGTTACATACTGGGTTTCCATATCCATATAAAATTTCATCCCCCGGCGGTGCAGCTCTTTGATCAGTTTAAGGTAGTCGGCCAGGGAGCCATATTTCGGGTCGATCTTCTCAAAATCAATGGCAAAGTAATTATGATAAAAAGCGGATTGGTAAAGTGGGGTAAGCAATATTGACGTAACCCCGAGTTCCTGTATATAATCAAGCTTTTTGCGGATGCCATTCAGGTCGCCGTGATAATCGCCATTACTATCGTAAAAACTTCGCTGGAATACATGGTAAATAATTTCGTTATTACCCAGCGCTCCCGTTTGGGCCTTAACGCCGGCGGGGATAAAGCCAAACGATAAACAGCCCAGGATAAAAAGCTTATTTAGTTTCATGGTTTGTTATAATTGGAGTTTAAAGTAACGTAAAGGGTTGATTATTAACAATAACTACAGGTGTGAAAAACTGGTGTATTTTATCCGGCGACCCTTTAAAAATATTGTCAAATGCAAGAAAAGGCGCCTGCGAGGATAATATAGGCCACTTTTTGGACAATTTGCTAAAGTTTTAGAATCATGGCTTAACCTACTTTTGTTACATAGGTTTGGCGAATCCAGCACTGCTAATATGGCAAGCTATAGTGGTTGCTATTATTTGCTCAACTGGTTTAATGGCGCATGAAAAGCGTTTAACATATCCTTCAATTATGGCTATAATATGCAAGGCGGCTATTGCCAATGGAAAGGGTGGTTTTTCGGTACAGGATATTGTGGTGAACGAACCGAAAGATGATGAAGTGCTGGTTAAAATAAAAGCAGCGGGACTTTGCCATACCGATCATGACTCGTTAAGCTGGGGAAAGCAGTTCATTATAGGGCATGAAGGTGCTGGTATTGTGGTTTCGGTTGGGAAAAATATTAGCAGTGTACTACCTGGCGATAAGGTGATCTTAAACTGGGCCATGCATTGCGGCAAATGCTTTCAGTGCCTGGAGGATAATCTGCATTTGTGTGAAGTAGCCTCGCCGGTTGCAGCCGGCGGGAATGGCTACACTCCGGGCCATGCCGGCCTTGACGGAACAACGCTTAATGGGGATCCCATTTTAAGGTCTTTCAATATCGGTACCATAGCCGGATATACTTTGGTAAAAGAGTCGGCAGTGGTGAAAAACACATCGGAAACCATGTCATTCCCTGCGGCAAGTATCATCAGTTGCGGCGTAATGACGGGTTATGGGTCTGTGGTGAATGCGGCTAAACTAAAATCAGGTTCATCGGCAGTGGTGCTGGGTACCGGCGGTGTTGGCCTTAATGTGATACAAGGTGCAAAAATTGCCGGCGCAGGTATGATCATAGCCATTGATATTAACCCCACCCGGCTTGAAATGGCTGTTAAGTTTGGTGCAACACACACTATTTTAGCCACGAAAGATGATATAGGCCTCCTTAAGGCCGCCGAAGAAGTAAAAAAACTTACCGGTGGCCGCGGGGCCGATTATGCTTTTGAATGCACCGCTATTCCCGAATTGGGAGCAGCCCCTTTAGCTATGGTGCGCAATGCCGGTACGGCCGTACAGGTAAGCGGTATTGAACAGGACATCACCATTGATATGCGCCTTTTTGAATGGGATAAGATTTACCTTAACCCGCTTTATGGTAAGTGCCGCCCGCAAATTGATTTTCGGGATATAGTACAACATTATACCAGCGGGCACTTATTACTTGAAGAAATGATTACACGTACATATTCTATAAACGAACTTGATAAAGCTTTTGATGACATGCTGAAAGGCAGGAATGCCAAAGGGGTTATCGTGTTCGACTAAAAAAGCTCATGCCATTTAAAACAACAGAAATTTCCAATCCGCAATATGAAAGTAATCAGCTACGGTTTATAACTGTAAAAACGCCCAATTTAAAGGGCCGGGGTGATATTTGCGTATACGTTCCGCCCGGAGCCAATAAAAACGAGGTTTTACCTATTGTAATATTACTGCACGGGGTATATGGCAGCGCCTGGAGCTGGGCCATGAGCGGGGGCGTTCATTTAAAAACCAATGAGCTGATTGAAAAAGGCGAATTGCCAAAAATGATATTAGCCATGCCGTCAGACGGGCTTTGGGGTGATGGCTCAGGTTATTTGCCACATAGCGGCTTTAATTTTGAGCAATGGATAGCCGAGGATGTTCCAACTGCTGTAATGGAAAACATTCCCGGTGCAAAGCAAAACTCACCGCTTTTTATAGCGGGCTTATCTATGGGCGGCTTCGGTGCTTTGAGGATAGGCGCAAAATACGGGCATAAATTTAAAGCTATCTCGGGCCTCTCATCTATAACAAGCTTGCCGCAAATCAAACTTTTTGCCGGCGAGCCCTTAAAAACCTATGCACAGGATATTGTGGCCGATGAAGATGTGTTTGCAACATTTAAAAAATACAGGGCCCAGCTGCCGCCTGTTCGGTTTGATTGCGGTATAAATGATTTGCTGATTAATTATAATCGTGACCTGCATAAAAAGCTGGATAAGGAGAAGATTCCTCATATTTATGAAGAAAACCAGGGCGGACACGAGTGGTCATACTGGGCAAAACATATTATTTCAACCCTTAAATTTTTTGCCGGTAAACTGTAGATGAGGCTGTTAATATACACTAAGGACTGGCTTGTAATGTGCGAATATCATTATTTTGTCAGTTTTAATTAGGCTGACATACCATTATTGCACTTAATAACGTTTATCTACTTTGTAGGTTAACGCCTGCAAATAGTGATAAGGTTTAGGTTTAAAGCCCCCAAGCAGCGAGTGCAAGGGGGCTTTTATTTTACAGCAGTTTTTCTGCCAATAAAATTTGATCTTTTCACCTATTTTAGTCTTTTGTTTGATATCATAAATGGGCGATCTGAAGAAAGAATTACATCAATTGTGTGTTAATCATGTGCGTAAAATCATGGAGGCCGCGGAACTTGCCATAGCCGATGCCCAAAGGGCGTCAACCGATGATACCAAAAGCAGCGCGGGTGATAAATATGAAACCGGGCGTGAAATGATGCAGCAGGAAACCAACCGCAATATGGCGCAGCTAAATGAAGCCAACAAACTATTGGTGGCTTTAAACCGCATCAATACCACCGGGGTATCGATGCATGCCGAATCCGGCAGTGTGATATTTACCAATAAGGGCAATTTTTACCTGGCAATAAGCGCGGGCGCTTTAATGCTTGATGGCAAAACTTATTTTGCGGTGTCGCCGGCATCGCCTGTAGGAAACCTGCTTAGCGGTAAAAAAGCGGGGGAAGAGTTTACCCTGAATGGCAAACGCTACCAGATCGAATCGGTAGTTTAAATTTTTGCTGCTGATTTATCTCCGGAAAATAAATTTTTGTTACGTTAATATTAAAAAAATATTGACAGCGCTTTCTTTACATATTTATTTTACAAAAACAGCACGCTTTTAAAACAAAAGCAATTAACCTTTGTATTAATAGGTTGGCTTTTTTGATTTATCTTCCCAAAACGATCAAAAAAAATATTTTTTTTAAAATAAAAGCATTCATTCACATAAACATGCAGTAATCATCAAATATCTATTACTATATTTGATGTTAACAAAACGTGGGTAATTAACAAAGCATGCCCATTAAAAACTAAATATTAATGAACATATTCGTAGGAAGTCTTCCTTTTTCTTTAGGGGAAGCCGATTTAAAGCAGCTTTTCGAAGCTTATGGTGAAGTTAACTCCGTAAAAATTATTATTGACAGGGAATCAGGAAGAAGCAAAGGGTTCGGATTCATTGAAATGGCAGATGATGAGGCAGCACAACAAGCTATAAGCGGCCTAAACGGTTCTGAAGTTAAAGGTAGATCAATTGCAGTAAGCCAGGCAGAAGAGAAAAAACCAGGCGGTGACCGCAGAAGCAGTGGCGGTGGCTACGGTGGTGGTAACCGTGGCGGCGGTGGTTACGGTGGCGGCAACCGCGGTGGCGGTGGCGGCTATTCAAGAGATAACCGTGGCGGCGGCGGCAAAAGCTGGTAAAAATATAATCTAAGGTAAAATACCGGGCTTTTAGGCCGGTATTTTACCTTAAGCATTGCATCTATAATCTACCTTCAGGAAACAACTTATTTAGGGATTTTTTTGCCTACGCAAATCTTTATGCCCTATTATTCTCCGGACAGGTTCTTTTATTATTGCATTTTTTGCGGCAGCCTTACCTCAAATACAGTCCCTTCGCCAGGTTTTGAGTAGATACTGATTGTCCCTTTAAGGGTTTCAATCAGATGTTTTACTAATGCCAGCCCAAAGCCAAAGCCGGCTTCGCCAGTTGTGCCTGCTGTTGACGCTGCATTGCCTTTCAGTATTTTTTCGATACCTTTTTCATCTATGCCAACACCACTGTCCTTCACCTGGATTTGCAGTATATGGGTATGGTCGTTCAGTTCGAGGCTCAGGTCTGCATTAACATAACCGCCGGCCGGAGTAAATTTTATGGCGTTTGAGATGAGGTTCCCCGTTATTTGTAATAGTTTATTCCGGGCAAAGGGAACCCGCTCCGATTCGGATGAGGTTGTAACCGTAAGCAAAATGTTTTTATTGCGGGCTTGTAGAATAAAAAGCCGTTCAATTTTATCTTTAAATACCAGCAGGTTAAATTCCGCCCCATTGGATATGCGTTTATGATCGTTTTTATCAGCACTCAGGATCTCATCTGCAAGCTCCAGTATCGACCGCCCGCTTTTATGGATCAGGTTGGTAAACTCCAGCACTTCTTCTATCTGGTTTGCCTCTCCCTGTTCGCTGATCAGCTGGGCGAGGCCGATGATCCCGCTTAACGGCCCGCGGATATCATGAGCCACCTTTTTTTGAATTTCGCTGGCTTCAGCAAGCTTACTTTTTAGTTTGTTAATTACTTTCAGGTCTTTTAACCTGCTTAGTATTTCATTAGCAATGATCTTTAAAAGTTCAACCTTTTCGGGAGTGAGTTCTTTAACGTTTTTATCAAGCACACATAAGGCCCCGATATTATGATCGTCGCCTACCTTTAGCGGTATGCCATAATAATATCTTAATTTGGGTCCGTCGGTTACATAAAATTTATCCCGGAAACGTTCGTCATTCCGTAAGTCTTCAACCTCAAAATACTCTCCGTCTATAATAGTATACTGACAAACCGAATCCTCACGCGGCATTTGTTCGATTTCTAAACCATGGCCACTGATGCTCCATTGGGTATAGGAGTCGATAAGGTTAACCAGCGAAACCTCCGTACCGGCAACCTTGGCTGCCAGCTTGGCCAGGTCCTTAAAACTGTCTTTGTGTTCGGTATAATCAAGATCAAACTCCGAAAGGCTTAAAAGCCTTTCCATTTCATTATCAGGAATTGGCGGGACAGGCATATTAATATATATTGATAATTATTATATACGTGCTTTTACCCACATAGGATTCAATGGATAATAAACAGGCGTGCATTAAATTTTAGGTAATTGTGTATGCATTATCGTAAATTTATGCCGGTTAATCACATTAACCCCCGCAACTAAAACTATATTATCAACGTAATTGTTTTAACGCACATCAGCGTTAATTAACATAAAATTGAACCCTATGAAAAAACTGCTCTTATTTACATTATTTATCGGCATAGCCACTATAACTTCTGCGCAGCGCAAAATAGTTTGCTGCAGTAATCCATCGGCAACACAGCAGTTTGCCATGCTGGCCTCCGATACCCGGTTCAAATTGTCGCACAAAAATCCTTTGCCAATCCGCTTTCAAAGCAGTATAGGCGAGGTCATCACCTACAAAACATCCGACGGGAAACAGGCATCAGCATTTTTTATGAAAGCTAAAAAACCTACTAACAATTATCTATTGGTGATACATGAATGGTGGGGCCTTAATGACTATGTAAAAAAAGAATCAGAAAAGCTTTATAATGACCTGGGTAACGTCAACATCATTGACCTTGACCTATACGACGGCAAGGTAGCTGCCACACGCGAAGACGCGGGGAAATTTATGCAAGCGGTAAATGACGACAGGGCCCGTGCTATAGTAAACGGAGCCATAGCATATGCCGGCCCCAAAGCACATATTGCAACTATTGGTTGGTGCTTTGGCGGCGGGTGGAGTTTGCAAACCAGCTTACTTGCGGGTAAAAAGGCGGTAGCTTGTGTAATGTATTATGGCATGCCCGAGCAGGACGTAAATAAACTAAAAACCCTAAACGCCGATGTGCTGGGGAACTTCGCCAATAAAGATCAGTGGATTAACCCTAAGGTTGTAGCCAAATTTGATGCTGATATGAAAGCCGCCGGAAAAAAGGTTTATCTGCACCAGTATGATGCCGACCATGGTTTTGCAAACCCGAGCAATCCTATTTATAACAGCGATGCTACCAAAGACGCTTATGCAAATACGCTGGTGTTTTTAAAAGCAAGATTGAAGTAAACAAAATTAACAGTATCGTGTTGTATGGGGCAAGCTTTGGCATGCCCCATTTTTTTGTAACATTGCATAAAAATTTATCTACTTGACACGTTCTGCTAAAAAGGTTGTTTCGTATCTTCTTAAGGCCGGTATATTGATAATTGCAGGGTGGTTTATTTACCGGCAGTTCAACAAAAAGAATAACGACCTAAAGCAGTTTGAACATTTCGCATCGCAAATAAGTACTACCCATGTTGTTATTGTTATGGGACTGGTAGTTATATTGATGTTTTTAAACTGGTTTCTGGAAGCGCTTAAATGGCGCTATGTAACCAAAACATTAATCAATATTTCTTTATGGGAAGCTGTTGAGGCGGTTTTTTGCGGCCTTACCTGGGCAGTAACCACACCAAACAGGCTGGGCGAATATGGCGGACGTGTGATGTTTTTACCCCCCCGCAAACGTATTCCGGGTATTTTTGCCATGGGCGTAGGTTCATTTAGCCAGGGTTCGGTAACCAATGTTTTGGGCGTAATAGCCATGATCTGGTTCGTAGTCAATTTTATTCATGCCAATTTATTGCTGGCCTGGGGGGTAGTTGNTATCGGCGTTGTAATTGCAGCTATGCAGCTGATATTTTATTTTCATATCAAGTGGGCGGTTACTTTGCTTGACAGGGTTCCGTTCATCAAAAAATATCACCGCTTTTTTGAAGTAATGGGCCGGTATCACACCCACGAGCTTATCAACATCATGGGTTTTAGCATTGCGCGGTATATCACGTTTTCAATGCAGTATTTCCTGGTTTTTCAGTTGTTAATGCCGCATATGGTTGTTGTACCCATGATGCTCATGCTGATGCTTTTTTTCGTGGTATCATCAGCTATCCCTTCGCTTGATCTTTTTGATATTGGTGTACGCGGCTTTACTGCTTCGCACCTGTTTGTGTATGTGACCGATCAAAATATCGCCGTAATAGCCGGTGTATCGTCAATATGGCTTATTAATTTATTTATTCCTGCTATTTTAGGATCGTTTTTTGTTTTAAAACTCAAATTCTTTTGACCGCGCTGATTAGTATTATTTCATTATTTTCCATAGGGCTTTATGTGCTGTTGCTCATCTATCTCCGGATAGGCTGGGCAAAGGTCACCACCCCTCCGGTTATCGCCCAAACATTTAGCACCAAAGTTACTGTGCTTATTGCGGCCCGTAACGAGGAAGAAAAGATTCACCTTACCATTGAAGATATTTTGGCCCAGGATTATCCCAAACACATGGTGGAGGTCATTATTGTTGACGACCATTCAACCGATAATACCGCAGCTATTATTAGCAGTTATGCGGCACAGGGCGTAAAGCTGTTGCAACTTAAGCTTGGTGAAACACTTAACTCCTATAAAAAGAAAGCGATAGCCGAAGCCATTAAACTTTCAACAGGCGACTTAATGGTAGCAACGGATGCTGATTGCCGTATGGGTAATCAATGGCTGCGTACTATAGTTGGCTTTTATGAGCAGCATGACCTGGTTATGATTTCTTCGCCGGTAACTTATTTCCAGGAGCAATCGGTATTTGAGCGCATGCAAACACTTGATTTTTCATCGCTTATTGGTATGGGGGGCGCGTTTTTAGGTCATGGTTTTGCTGCCACCTGTAACGGGGCAAATTTTGCTTATCGTAAAGATGTATTTTATGAAGTAGGCGGCTTTGCCGGCATCGATGATCTGGCCTCGGGCGATGATGAACTTTTATTGCACAAGGTTGGAGAACGTTATCCCGGCAGGATAGCCTTTTTAAAACGGCGCGAGGCAATTGTATATACCCACGCAAAGCCTAATTTAAAAGAGTTTATGCAGCAACGGCGCCGTTGGGCATCAAAATCAACCAAGTACAAAAATAAAAAGATGGTGGCTTTTGCGCTCAGTATCTGGCTGTGTAATTTTATGCTATTGCTAACAGCCGTGCTGGGTATTTTCGATAGCTGTTTCCTGAAATTGTTTTTGCTTACTATCGGAATTAAATATGCGATAGACTTGTTATACATGACACCGATCATGAACTTCTTAAAACGGCGCGAACTGCTGTTGTACGTAAGCTTTGTTTTGCCGCTTAATATCCTTTATTTCGTTATTATCGGTTTTTTAGGGAAAAATAAGAAGTATGCCTGGAAAGGCAGAATCGTTAAATGAGCCGAAAGCTCAAGGCTGAAAGCCTAAGCTTCATCCTTTTGCGACGAAGCATAGTTTAAGTTAATAGGCTTTGGGTTTTTCGTTTTTAACTTCCATTTATGCTTTCGGCTTCATCTGTAATTCAGCTTTCAGCCTTAAGCTTTCTGCTTTTGGCTATTTGATTGTAAAGAAACCTGTCCTTATTGCTAATTGCTCCTATTTAAGCGATATTTAGCCAATACACATGAACTATTAACACATTGGCCGAAATTACACCAGCAAAACGCACCTGGCGTGTTTTTAAGCGTAATAAACTTGCTGTAGGCGGGCTTGTATTTATCCTGCTCACGCTGCTCGTTGCGATACTGGGCTACCTCATTATGCTCGATGATACGCCCCTGGCCAATAATATGATCATACAGCTCAGTATAAAAAAGCCGGGCTCAACCTATATGATGTTAAAGCTCAGGAAAGCGGAGGCTGTTGATACCGTAAATTTTTTCAGCAGGATGCTGTATGGGCAGCCGTCGTTTTATAAAGAAGTTCCCGTTACCGGGTATCATTTCGTTAAAGATTCTATTTACGTTAACGGATATATTGGCGATGAAGATAAGCCCGAGAAAAAAGCCTACAATATTTTTGAGGTAATGACCGGGCAAAAGCCGGTTTATAAAAACGGGAGGGTTACTTTTAATTATAACGGCCAAATTGTTGTGAGGGAAGCCAATGACGGTGTTTATCGCAGGTTTTGGGGAAGGGTTTATGAAGAAAACATTGGCTTTAAAACTTTTTGGCTTGGTACTGATGGTTATGGCCGGGATATGCTAAGCCGCCTGCTGCTGGGCACGCGGATCTCGCTTGCTGTGGGTTTAATGTCGGTTATCATCAGTATGCTGCTGGGCGTAACTATAGGTGCGGTAGCGGGTTATTTTGGGGGATGGGTTGATGCCTCATTAAGCTGGCTGATGAATATTTTATGGGCGCTGCCGGCCCTGTTACTGGTAATAGCCATATCATTTGCGTTGGGTAAAGGACTATGGCAAATATTTATAGCCGTTGGCCTTTCCATGTGGGTTGAAGTGGCGCGCCTGGTGCGCGGTCAGGTAATGGGCCTTAAACAGGTGGAGTACATCGAGGCCGCAAGGGCATTGGGTTTTAGCAACAAGCGCATTATAGCTAAACATATTTTACCCAACATAACCGGGCCGATACTGGTTTTGGCCTCCTCAAACTTTGCCTCGGCTATACTTTTAGAGGCGGGCCTTAGTTTTTTGGGTTTTGGCGCACAGCCGCCTATGCCAACCTGGGGCGGCATGATCAAGGAACATTATGGTTATATTGTTATGGATTCGGCTTTTTTGGCTATCATTCCCGGTATGGCCATTATGCTGCTGGTTTATGCTTTTAACCTGGTTACTGTTGGCTTGCGCGATGCCTTTGATATAAAATCACAAAGTACTCGTATTTAAAAATTATTTCTTCTATTTTAGTCAGCGTACTTATATCAATATGCTGAATATAGACGACGGTTCCGGCGAAGACGAATTGATCAGGCTTTTGCTCAAACGGCAGTCGGAATTAAATTCTTTATTGGAAATTACGCGGGCCATAAACAAAAATACCGCTACTCCTATCCTCATTCAAATGCTGGAAGTTATCCTGCAAAACTATTTGCAGGTAGGTAAACTCAGGTTTTTGATTGAAAAGGATGATAAATTTGCCTGTATAGCCAAGTATGGCGGCGACGTTGAATCGTCGGTAGTGCTGGCCCGTGCGTGTAAAAAGCTGAGTAAGGTTAAAGCGCCTATAGCTATTGCCGGGCACCGCGACCCTGTCCTTAAAAAATATAATTACTTTATCCCGGTATATCACAAAAGCAAGGCACTTGCCTACGCCCTTATCGGCGATTTTAATACCTCGGGTGAGATGCTTAACAATGATCTTAATTTCATCCAAACGCTGATGAACGTGATTATTGTGGCGCTTGAAAATAAAAAACTTTTCCGCGAACGGCTGCAATCAGAACGTTTTTTGCGCGAGATGGAGCTTGCCGTGGAGGTGCAAAATATGCTGATCCCCATGCGTGAACATAAGGACGAAAGTGTGGAGATCGGGGCTAAGTATCTTCCGCATCAAAACATAGGCGGTGATTATTTTGATTTTATCCGCCTTAATGAGCACGAGTTTTTATGGTGTATTGCCGATGTATCGGGGAAGGGTATTTCGGCTGCTTTACTGATGGCCAACTTCCAGGCCAGCCTGCATGCCTGGGCGGCGGTTGAAGGTGATTTGACCAATATTATTGACCGTTTAAATAAAATTGTACTCAGCAATACCAAGGGCGAACGGTTTATCACCCTGTTTCTTGCGCGATATAATCAAAAAAAACGGCGGCTTAATTATATTAATGCAGGGCACAACCCAACCATACTTTATTCAGAAGGGGGAGCCATTCCGCTTAAACTGGGTACCACCATGATTGGGGTTTTTGAAGATCTGCCTTTTTTAAACGAGGGCGAAGTTGATGTGGAGCCCGGCAGCCTGATCTTTAACTATACAGATGGGCTCATGGATTTTGAATCGCCCAGCACCAAAATATGGAATGAGGATAAATTACTTGATTTTGTGCTTGCGCATGGCGAGCTATCGCCCGATAATTTTAACCAGGCGCTGTTGGATTATTTGAGCAACGTTTATAAAAGCAAGCCCATTGATGATATTACCCTGCTTACGCTAAAAATTTTTTAAGTAAAGGATGCGTTAGCCGCATGTTGAAAAACACATCATACTAATTGTTTTACTAACACGTTTACAACTCTTATTATATTTGCCGGATGTTATCAGCCAGGTACCAGTACGAATTTTTGGAAGCAGGATGCGATGAAGCGGGGCGAGGATGTTTGGCCGGGCCTGTTTTTGCCGCCGCAGTGATTTTACCCTCCGATTTTGACCATCACCTGCTGAACGATTCCAAACAAGTTACCGAAGAAATAAGGTACCAGCTTCGTGCCGAAATTGAGGAAAAAGCGGTGGCTTATGCCGTCGCATCTGTTGATAATCTGGAGATTGATGAGATCAACATTCTCAATGCATCATTCCTGGCTATGCACCGGGCCATCGAAAAATTACATCTTGAACCCCAGTTTCTGATCATCGACGGCAACCGCTTCAAAAAATACCGGAACATCCCGCATGAGTGTATTATACAAGGCGATGGAAAATATTTCAGCATAGCGGCTGCATCTATCCTGGCCAAAACCTACCGCGACGATTATATGATGCAAATAGCGGCCGAACACCCGGAATATGAATGGCATACCAATAAAGGCTATCCAACCATTAGGCACCGCGAAACCGTAATGAAGATTGGTTTTACGCCCTATCACCGCCGCACTTTCAGGGTTACCGATCCGCAGTTAAGTATTTTTTAATGAAGTTTTGAATACCACGTTCAGGATGGTATTTTTGTTAAAAACCAAATCCACCGTTTGAAGATCCTAATTTTAACACATCGTGTACCATTTCCGCAGAATGGCGGTTACGCTATTGTGGTTTGCAATACCATAAAAGGGCTGATTGCACTTGGGCATGAAGTTGCATTGGTAGCTTTAAACGGGAAAAGATATCATGGCAGTGTACAAACAAACGAAGATGAGCTGATGCAGAAGATCAGGTACACATCATATGACATTAACATCAATATATCTGTACTTGATTCCATAACTAACCTGTTCAACAAAAAATCAAACGATGTTGATCGTTATTACAATGCCGAATTTGAAAAACTCCTGCTGCGCGAATTGCGCCAGACGGCATACGATGTTATCCAGTTTGAAGGCTTGTTTGTAACGCCTTACCTGACCGCTATGCGTAAGCATACCAAAGCCAGGTTGATTTACCGGTCGCATAATATCGAACACCAGGTATGGATGAGGCTGGCACAACGAAAAAGCGACCTGTTTAAGAAGTGGTACCTGCATTTGCTGGCCCGCCGGGTGAAAGATTATGAACTGCAGCAGCTTAATAAATTTGATGCCATTGCTGTATTTACCAATGAAGATAAAAAAACGCTGTTATCATACGGTGTTACCATCCCGGTTGATATTTTTCCGGTAGGTATTTCCCTGACCGATTATAAGCCTGATTATAATAAAACGGAGTTCCCAAGTTTGTTTTTTTTAGGTTCGTTAGATTGGATGCCCAACCGGGAGGGGATTGAATGGTTTATTGAGAATTTTTATAAAGACCTTACCGAGGGCGACCTCCGCGTAAAATTTTATGTTGCCGGACATAATATCCCCGATAGCTTTGATGATTATGAAGCGATGGGAAAGATCTTTATCCAGGGAGAGGTTGACGACGCTTCTGAGTTTGTGAATAGTAAGGCTATTATGGTGGTACCCTTGCTTTCAAGTGGTGGCATGCGGGTTAAAATAGTAGAGGGCATGGCCATGGAAAAATGTATTATCTCTACCTCATTAGGTGCCGAAGGCATCAATTTTACCAATGGCACTAATATCCTTATTGCTAATAACCGGCAGGAGTTTTATGATGCCATTGAACGCTGTATTACCGACGAAGAATTTTGCCGTAACATTGGCCTCAACGCCCGCCGTTTAATTGAAGAACAGCATGATGTACATGTAATAGCACCGGGCCTTGTTGCTTTTTATCAAAGCCTGGACGTTGATTTACCTGAATAAGGGATTCCCTATGCCATTGTTGGTGTGACAACAATTTCTCCGCTGCTACCGCCAACTGAAAACTGCCACTGCCAACTGACCTACTGCTGTTGTTGCTGCTGCTGTTGAATGATCTCCATATATCGCTGATAGCTGTTTTTAGGAAATTCGGCTACCGCGTGCATAGCCGGCGATTCGTGGGTTTTATCCTCAAAAACAATAGTATCTGCATCGTCAACAATTACTGATACTTCCAGCTTGTGGCCGTAGGCGCCTTTATAAACGCCTTTAACCGGCGAACAATCTGAAAAATTGCGGCCAACAGCCAGGCGTACGTGAGTTTCATTGGCAATACAGTTATTTGTAGGGTCGATGCCAAGCCATCCGTAGTCGGGCACATACACTTCGGCCCAGGCATGGGTTGCCCCTTCGCCGCGCATAGCACTGCTATGGGTGCAGATATAGCCGCTTACATAACGGGATGGTATTTTAAGCTGGCGAAGCATCACCATTAAAATATGGGCAAAATCCTGGCAAACGCCGGCTTTAAGCTTCCACACTTCATCCAGTGTAGTTTCAACCGTGGTAACGCCTTTGATGTACTCAAAGTTTTTGTAAACCCAGCCGCAAAAACGAAGTGCTATCTGAAAGGGCGTTTCATCTTTACGCCGTTCCTGCTCAACTATTGCCTGTAGCTCGGGCAGGCCTTCAAAATATTCCTGCTTTAGAAAATCAATATAGGGCACCATGTATTGAAGACGTTTAAGATCCTCCCATTGCTGCTCCGGAAAAATATCGTTAACCGGCAACGGGCGCTGGCGGGTAATAACAACCAGCTTTGAGTTAATGACCAGCATATTGTGCTGGTCGCTGTAGGTGAAGCTGCCAACCTCGTTGCCATAGTAATCGGTATGAGTATCAACTACCGGGTTGCCGGTTATACTTAGCTCCTGTTTTACCACTTCCTGGTATTCATCTTTTATCGGGAACAGGATGATTTGGTTGGCGCTGTCACGAACCGGGCCTTCATAAGTGTATTTGGTGATATGTTGAATCTTAAATTCAGGCATTGTTTTAATTTTTTAATTTGAGGATTTGAAAATTTGAAAATGAAAAGATAGACCGGCATTTTCAAATCTTCAAATCAAAACATCTTCAAATTGTTATCATGAATTAGCAAAGTAATGTTGGTTTAATGAATTGCCTATGCCGTATAGCTCACTCCTGATCTGGGTGAGAAACAGGTGCAGGCCTTCCTGCTTGATACTTTTTACCGAACTGTATTTGATGCGGCTTTGCAACCGGCCTATCTGAAACGACATTTCCCTGTAGTCATCGGCATTGCTGTCATTCTTCAATCTGTCGAAATAGCGCTGAATATTATTTACCGAATAAATAACCGAGCGCGGAAAATCGTTGTTCAGTACAACCTGTTCCAAAACATTTTCGGCCTCAAAGCCTTCACGGTATGTTTTTAAATACAGTTCGTACCCACCCAATGAAAGCAGCAGGTGTTTCCAGTAAGTGGTATCCGTAAGCAGATCGGGGTTGTCACTTATCGAGCTGAATTTAGTATCCAAAATATCAACCGACTGGATGGCCCGCTCCAGGTATTTGCCAATGTTCATAAATGCGCGGCCTTCGCCGCGCTCCATAGTAATCTCCACTGTGCCGTAATAAAGCATTACTTGTTTTATCAGTACGTCCAGTACCCCTATCGGGTCTTCCCGGTGCAGGGCGCGTTCCAGCCGCGGATCTTTTACGGTGTGGTAATATTCATTCAGGCATTGCCAAAGGTCTTTGGTGATGTGCTCCTGTACACCGCGGGCGTTTTCTCGTGCCAGTGTAATGATGTTGAGTATTGAATTAGGATTATTTTTCCCGGTAACCATATACTTTAAAACCGACCGGCTGTCGTTGTCCAGTTTTTCGGCTTCGCCGGCATTCAGTCCGGCAAAAATCCTCATTACAGGTTCCCAGGTAAATTCCTGCACTGTATCCTGCGATGAGGCATAATTAATTTTGAGCATCCGCAGCATACCATCGCTGCGCTCAATATAGCGGCTTAACCAATAAAAACTTGCTGCAACCCTGCTTAACATATGATCTAAATTTCGGAATTCGGATGTTCAATTTCGGATTTACTTAGCTCCGCATCCTTCTTGTTTTTTATTTTGATTTAAAAGCCTTTTACCTTTCAGGCTAACACCCACGTGTCCTTACTGCCGCCACCCTGCGAACTGTTTACCACCAGTGAACCTTCTTTTAAAGCCACACGGGTTAGGCCGCCGGGGACTATTTCAATGCCATCGGGGCCGTACAGCGCGTAAGGCCTTAAATCGACCCGGCGTGGCTTTAATTCGCCCTGCATATAACAAGGTGCCGCCGAAAGGCTGATGGTTGGCTGCGCTATGAAGTTACGCGGATCTTTCAGGATTTCCTTTTTATATTCATCAATCTCCTGCTCGCTTGCCGCATGCCCCATCAGCATCCCGTAACCGCCGCTGCCATTGGTTTTTTTAACCACCATTTTATTGAGGTTTTTAAACACCATTTCGCGTTCATCCGGATTGCCTAACTGGTGTGTTGGTACGTTTTTGAGTATGGGTTCTTCGTTCAGATAATAGCGGATCATATCGGGTACATAGGCATATACAGCCTTATCGTCGGCTACGCCGGTGCCTGTTGCATTTACTATGGCTACGTTTCCTTTGCGATAAGCACCCATAAGGCCTGCTACGCCAAGCATGCTTGCCGGGTTAAATACCAGGGGATCGAGAAATTCATCGTCCACCCGGCGGTAGATCACATCAACCTGTTGCAGCCCGGTGGTGGTTTTCATGTACACTTTATGGTTGTTCACTACCAGGTCGCGTCCTTCTACCAATTCAACCCCCATCAGGCGGGCCAGCGTGGTATGCTCAAAATAGGCCGAATTATAAATACCCGGCGTAAGTAAAACAATAGTTGGATTATGGATCTGCCGGGGTGAAAGCGCCAGCAGGTTTTTATATAATATTGACGGATATTCGGTAACGCTGCGCACACTGCATTGCGGTAGCAGGTCAGGAAACAAGCGTTTGGTGATCTCCCTGTTCTCGAGCATATAGCTTACGCCCGATGGGGTGCGCAGGTTATCTTCGAGCACATAAAAAGTGCCGTCTTCATCACGGATAAGGTCAATGCCCGAAATATGTACATAAATATCATAAGGCACCTGGAGCTGGTACATCTCGCGCAGAAAGTGCGGACACGAATAAATAATATCAATGGGTACTATGCCGTCCTTTACAATAAACTGATTATGGTATATGTCTTTCAGAAATAAATTAAGCGCGTTAAGTCGCTGCTTGATGCCACGCTCAACAAAAGCCCATTCATCGGCAGTGATGATACGGGGGATAATGTCAAAAGGAAAGATCTTTTCAATGCCCTCGCCGCTATTATAAACGGTAAAGGTGATGCCCTGGCTCATGAAAAGGCGCTTGGCAAGCTCCTCCTTTTTGTTCAGGTCGTCGGCCGATTCCTTCGAAATGTAGTCAATAACTTTACGGTAATGTTCCCGAACATTAGCGTCTAAGCCATACATTTCGTCCCAAACATTATCAATTGGGCTGTATTTGTCAAAATAAGCTGATTCTTCCATGAGAAAATTACAATAAATTAAAAATTGACAATCAGTTATCTTTCAGAATTGTAATTTATGAAGTGTTTTTGATAAAAAAGCAAATTATTTTGAAATTTTTGAAGATATTTTCATCAAATTTTCAATTCATGGCGATTTTTAAAATATAATTCTTGTTTTTGTTGGGTCGTTAATATAAAACTGACGGGCTTTAACGTATTAAACAAGGGTATGCAATTCTCCTCCCGCTTTCCTAAAATCCGAAGGGTTCATATGTCTGTATTTTTTAAAAATACGGTTCAGGTGGCTCTCATCATTAAAACCAAGCTCATTGGCAATTTCAACCATACGCATGTTGCTGTGCAGTAAACGGTTCTCAATCAGCTTCAGTTTGTAATTGATGATATACTGCTGCATAGTTTCGCCGGTATGTTTTTTAAAATACTGGCCAAGGTAGTTTTCAGAGATTCCGGCTTTATCGGCTATGACTTTAGCTTTTAGTTTTTCGGGGAAGTAGATGTTGGCCTGGATGTATTGCAGGATATCAAGTGTTTTTTCTTCGGTGTTCTCACTAACTTCATCGGGCATGCTCATAGCCACATTACGGGCGGCGATTACTATAACCGTATTGATATATTGCTGCAGGAGCGCTTTACTGTAAAGCCCGTTTTTTTCTTTTTCACTGATGATGGCCTGCATAATGGGTTTTACAACGGCCTTGTCTTCATCGGTTTTTAATATGCATCCCGGTGCCTGGCCTGCGTTTTTTAGCAGAAAATTGAGATGCTCGGCTGTTTCGTTGCTAAGGCCGTGATCTTTAATGTAAAGTGGGTTGAAACGGATAAACAGGAACTGTGTTTCGGTTAGTATCTCAAAATAATGTGAATCATCAGGTGTAAGTAAAAACAGGTGACCGGGTTTATAGGTAAACTTGCTTTTGTTTATGCACTGCTTTCCGGTGCCGCTTACGATATAAATAAACTCGAAAAAGCTGTGTGAGTGTTTGCTGCGGGGACAGGCGCTGAGTGGTTCGCGCAAAACAACTTCAAAAGGCTGGTATAAATTATCTTTTACCATAGTGTAAATGTACAAATGTTACGAGGGATTGTACAAGGAATATGGCTGCCTGCTTGTATAATTTTGTATTGTAATTAAACAACAACACAATGGAAACTCAAAATACAACAATGCAGGCCCTTATCGCTCCTGAAGCAAATGCGCCTTTCACAATAACCGTAGTCGACCGCCCAATTGCCTCCAAGGGCCAGGTACTGGTGCGTATTATAGCCAGCGGCGTCAGCGTATTGGATAATAAGATCCGTACCGGTAAAGGCGGGCATGCCAGGCAGCCCTTACCTGCTATTTTAGGAATGGACTTTGCCGGCATAGTTGAAGCCGTTGGAGCTGATGTAAATACTTTTAAACCTGGTGACGAAGTGTACGGCCTTGCCGGTGGTATTGGTGAGCTACAGGGTACTTACGCGCAATATGCTGCCTTTGATGCGGACCTGCTTGCTATTAAACCATCTCACTTAAGTTTCAGACAGGCGGCTTCGATGCCGCTTAATTTTATTACTGCCTGGGAAGGCCTTGTAGACAGGGCAAATGTGCATGAGGGACAAAAAGTGCTGGTGCATGGTGGTGCCGGAGGCGTTGGCCATTTAGCGGTTCAGGTAGCGAAAGCCTTTGGCACGGATGTATATGCTACAGGCAGCGTGGCCCAGCAGCAATATATTGAAAGCATTGGCGCTACCTTTATTGATTACCGTGCCTCAACTGTTGACGAATATGTGAACAATTATACTAACGGCGAAGGGTTTGATATTGTATATGATACCCTGGGCGGAGCCACTTTAGATGCATCATTTAATGCGGTGCGTTATTATACTGGTCATGTGGTAAGTTGCCTGGGCTGGGGAGAGCATAAGCTGGCGCCCTTATCATTCCGGGGAGCTACATACTCAGGAGTGTTTACTTTGATGCCGATGCTCACCGGTAGGGGCCGCAAACATCATGGTGAAATTATGCAGCAGGCTGCAAAACTTGCAGAAGCTGGTAAAATTGTTCCGCTGGTGGATGAACGTACATTTACATTGGCTAACGCCAATCAAGCCCACGAGATATTAGAGAATGGTAAGGCAAGCGGTAAATTGGTGATTGACGTTGCGGAGTAAGGTGACTCACCCTAAAATAAGTTGACCTCTCCGTTTTCAAGGCCCAGGGTTTTAAAACGGCCTGAATAACGGGCGGCTGATCAACGGCGAAAACGACCAGGGGATGGAACTTAAAATAACCAGCAGGGCAATGGTTAGCCAAATGGCCGTGATTTTAAATTTGTCCTTATCAAGTGTTTTTCGTTTGGCTTTTGATGAGGCAACAGTGATCAGCGTAATGCCGATCAGCATCATGGTAACATGCTCCATGCCAAAAAACCTGATCTGCCGCTCGTGCACCGCTTCTTTAAAATGGCTGATGAAATAATTGGCTATCGGGCTGATGAAATACAGCCAGAGCCCAATAGTTAGCTGGATATGGGCAATATTGGTAGTAATAACCCGTACGCGGTCTTCAAATTTTGAATAGCTTTTGTTAGTAAGCCATCCGCTGTAAGCGCGATAAATGGCAAAAAGCAGGCTGGCCAAAACAAACCAGCGCGTAAGAGAGTGTAATGCTAAAATAAAAGCGTACATATATTAATGTATGACGACCGGCAAAGGAAAAGATTTTATCCGAAATAAAATTATTTTGATACCAATCCCCTTATATAAATTTCACCGGGTTTATCAGTTGGGTGCCTTCCGGCAACAGGGCCTTTGCGGGCTTCAGGCGCCAGCATCCATATGTTGATCGTTACATCCGGCGACCCATCTTTATTCTTTTTCCAGGTTAGGTTTATTTCGTTGATGTCCTGCGCCGAAATGAGCATACTTTCATCGTCAACAAAATAGCCGTCAACAGCAAACCTCACATTACCACTTACTCCAAACCTCCTTTTTATATCGTCAAAAGTATTTGTTTCAATTTTCACTCCTTTTTTAAGGGTTATCATTATTATACCAAACCTGCTTAGGTTGGCGACGTTTGCTGGAACATCTTTGTCTTTAAAAATTGTCAACCAGGTAACATCATTTGGATTTATATGGCCAAGACCAGTAATGATTTTGGAGTTAACAATAATTAATGGCTGCCGTTCCTTTGCATCAGGTAAATGGCGGTATAAGGAATCGGCGGGAGAATTAGACTGGTAGCTTTTATATGCATTAGTTGTGTCTTTAAACGAGGGGCTTTGATTGGGGTTTAACAAAGCTTTGCCGGTATCTGGCTTTGCCTGCAAAGGTTGAGCTGATTTAATTTGCGGCGATGACGTTTGAGGTAGGACTGTCTGAGCAAAAGCGGTAGTTCCATAAAACAGACACACTAAAACAGTTAAAAGATTTTTCATGGTTGTAATGTTATGGATAAGATGCAGACGCTGTTTGATTTCCATAAATTATTCAAATTATTTATAGCGGGTTAGTAATCCACCATGTATTTCCGAACGGGTCTTTTACCCCTGCACTCCTGCCGTATGGTTGATCGGCCGGCGGCATAACGCTTTCGGCTCCACTATCAATGGCCTTCTGGTAAGTTTCGTCACAGCTTTCTACATATACAAACATACCTGCATTTTGCTGTTGGTAAGTATCGGTACAATCGGCAAACATGATGGTGCTGCCATTGATGTTAACCTCTGCGTGCATAATGGTGTGTTCGTCGCGCATGGTTTTAAATTGTTCGGTTGCGCCAAAAACCTTTTGGGTAAACCCGATAAACTGAGCGCCGTTTTTAACAATGAGGTAAGGCATTACAGCCTGGTAATTTTCGGGAATGTTTATTGTTGCCATAATTTGTTTTTTTCTCAAAATTAGCTGTCCCCCCTGTTCTCAAAATTGTAAAAACCGGACATTATGCATTCCGGTATTCAGTTCCCTCTGCCTTGCCTGAAAAATAAAAACCCGGATGATAGCCTGTAAACTCCTTCACGTCATGAATAAAGTGCGACTGGTCGTAATACCCGCATTCCAGCGCTATTTGGGTTAGTGTTTTATCTGCATTATATTGAGTCAAGGCATCCTGAAGGCGCACCAGCCGCATATAAGTTTTAGGGCTAAAGCCCGCGGACTCCTTAAATTTACGGTCGAACTGCCGTGCCGATAAATTATAAGCATCAGCCAGTCGAGCAACCGTTCTGTGTTGTTTATTATGGATCACATCCCTGACGGCTACCGCTATGCGGTCATCTTTCAACACACTTTGACGTAACCGGGCTATTAAAAATGCAGACAGGATCTCTGCCCGTTTATGGTTATTTCCGGCCACCATGATCTGCTCTTCCAGCTCCTGGCCCGGCCGGCTTAAAAACGTATCGAAATCAAATGCGAGGTTACTGGTTTGGCTGCTGGGGATATTAAAAAAATAAGGCACTGCAAAAGGATAAATATAGGCGCCAAATATGCCAAAGCTTTCGGTTGTTATAAACCTGCGATATTGTGTAGTTTGAAATTGAATGCCTGACAGGCTTGGGCTTTGCTCATTCTTCCCATTCAATTCATTAAACGACGAACGGTAGTGAAATACCAATTCGGTACAGGCATCAGCAACAGAGCGATAAATATATGACGAATGATCCGGCTTCAGTTCATGCTCAAGCACCCAGTAAAATCTTACATAAGGTTTAAGCTCGGCCGGTGGCTGGATCGTGAAATAACGCATCGTTTTGATTTGGGATTGCGAATGTTCGATTTCGGGATTAAATAAATTTAGGGTTTTATTTAAAAGATGACCATCCGCCAGTTTAGTTATTATTCCTTCACTATTGAAAAAATGTTCAATCCGTCCTCAATCACCTATAATTATAAAACCCTCCTGAACCTCTTTAAAACGAGCGAGCACCCGGCTTAATATTGCATGCTTACTCTGTATGCTATTGTTTAATGTTAACAAAGATCTCTGAATCAGTGATATCATAAGCCAGATATGATTTGCATATATCCGCGTTGTCCCATAAGGATCAATTGTTACCCCTGTTGTCTTTTTTAAACTGGACAATACCGGCTCTAAAGTTTCAATGTCCGTTTCATCTAACTCAAATAGTTTTTGACTGAGGTGGATATCATTTATATCATAAAAATCCAGAGGTATTTTATTTCAGGATAACTTTTCTCCCAAGATGTGGGATATTATTTCGTATAATGAAATCTAAGTGAGTAAACTGTTATAATATGGTCTTCTACTTTGTAAACAATACGATGTTCCTGGTTAATGCGTCTTGACCATGCACCTGAAAGGTTGTGTTTTAGTGCTTCAGGTTTACCGATACCTTTGAACGGATCAATTTGTATTGCCTGGATCAATTGACGAATCCGTTTAAGGATAATGATATTTCCGCTCTTCTTCCAGTATTCGAGATCAGTCAGCGCTTCGTCAGTAAAATTTATAGTTTCCATATATCATCAAGGTTAAGTTTGGTGACTTTACCTTGATGCTCTTGCTCAATTGATTTTTGCAGATGCTGAGCATTTGCTTCTGAAGAAAGCAAGTAAGCAGTATCATCCGTTATTTCACTCGTTTTATAATCAACATGCAGGGCATCCAAAAAAATCCGGATAGCAGTTTCCTGATCTGCATCTGCGGGATGTATGGTTAATGTTGTCATATATCAAATATACCCGTTTTTATTTCAACCGTCAAATCTGTCTAAAATACAACCCGATACAGCCCCTGCAAATAATGGGGCAAATCCGAAATCAAAATCCTTAATTCCGAAATTCCCTTACAACCCTTTCGTTATAGCCTCATAAACCACATCCTGGATCCTCGGCCTGATATTAAGGCTGCCCAATTTACTGGACACCGAAGGGTTCACTCTGTTTGACAGGAATACATATACCAGGTTGTATTTAGGATCAACCCAGATACAGGTGCCTGTAAAACCGGTATGCCCAAAAGCCTGGTCTGATGCCAGTTTTGAAGGATAATGCCTTTCAGCTATCGGGTCCCAACGGTCAAAACCCAGTCCGCGGCGGCTCACCGGCGATTGTTTGGAGGTGAACAGGTCAACAACCTCCGGCTTAAAATATTGGGCACCGCCATAGCTCCCCTTGTTTAAAACCATCTGGTATAATATGGCCACATCATTGGCACTGCCAAATAAACCGGCATGCCCGGCAACGCCGCCTAAAAGCGCCGCTGTTGGGTCATGTACATATCCATCCAGTAATGACATACGGTACTCCTTATCATTTTCGGTAGGGATTATCCTGTCGGGCGTAAAGCGGTATAAGGGTAAGAAGCCTGCAGTTTGCATTCCCAGCGGAGTATAAAAATGCTGCTGTACATAAATGTTGAGCGGCACGGCAGTAATGTTTTCAACAACCTCCTGCATAAATAGCATGCTAACATCACTATACACATATTGCCCGCGCGTTTTTAACGGCGAGTTCAGCATATCGGGCAGCATTACATCTTTATAATAGTCTTTGCGCAGGTAATAATGATCAGATACTTTTGTGGGGTAAGCGGCAGACGAATCGGTACTGTGATCAGTTGGCTTTACCTTTTCAAATGACTGGATATCGGGGATCAAGCCTGCCTGGTGCAGCAGCACTTCGCGGATCCGGATGTCGTTTTTATTGCTTTTACGGGCAAGGGGAATATAATCGCCAAGGGTTTTCTCCAGGCTTAATTTACCCTGGTCGGTAAGCTGCATGGTTTCCATAGTGGTTGCCGATACTTTGGTCATGGAGGCAAGGTCAAAAATATCGGTCAGCTTGTCTGGGATCACATTATCATAGGTGTGATAACCGTAAGCTTTATTAAATATCACTTTACCATCTTTAGCAACCAATACCACGCATCCCGGGGTGGCATGCTCACGGATGGCTTCCTGTGCTATCTTATCAATGCCCTGCAGATTGGCAGCATTTATACCGGCTTCTTCAGGAACAGTATATTGTAGTCTCGTTTTCTCGGTAGCAAAACCCATCCCGGTTTTATAAACGGCACTGTAGTTTTTCGCTAATTTTTGAGAGATACTTACCCCGCCGAATATAGCTTCGGCACTGTACATGGCCGATACCTCGGATACCCGTTCTGTCCAGATCACGGGGGCGGTTATAACATCAAGCTTACCCAATAGCGAACCGTTGCCAAAAGCCGCGACAATTATATTCTTGTTTTTTTGATTGGTGCTGATAAAATCAATCACATCCGGATTGCTTAAATCGGCATCATTTACCTGTACTATAATGGTGTTATAAAACTTCAGATCGGAAGTAAGATTGGCCAGCGTTTTATTACCCGAATAAGTGGCACCGTCAAACAGTTGTACTTTGTTATATTTATTAAGCAAGCTATCAAAAACGGCGGCGTACTGGTTATTGAAATGCACACTGGCAATTTTTAAATCCTCCAGCTTTTGCAGCGGCACCAGGTATGAGGCATTGTTAAGTAACACGGTGGAGTTGCCAACCAACCTTTCTTCGGCAATGAAGGCCTGCCCTGTTAACGGTGGATTTTGCGCGCAAGCGGTATTAAATAATGCAAACCCTAATAGTACTAAAGGAACACGGCCCCATTTATTTTTTATCATATACTTTAACTCCGTTTATATAGGTTTGGGTCACTTTGGTTGCCGGGATCTCGCTGCCTTTTACTTTCATAATATCTTTATCCAATATCACAAAGTCGGCGTATTTACCGGGTTCAATGCTGCCTTTTTCTTTTTCTTCAAAATTGGCTTTGGCTGCCCAAATGGTCATTCCCTTTAATGCTTCAATCCGGCTCAGGGCGTTTTCAGGCTGAAAACCACCTTCCGGGAAACCTTTCAAATCTTTGCGCTCAACCGCTGCATAGAACGTATAAAGCGGATTAATGTTCTCAACCGGGAAATCGGTACCCAAAGGGATCCACCCGTTTTGCTTTAACAATTGTTTATAGGCATAAGCCGTTTTAAGCCGTTCGCGGCCCAGTCTTTTACCGGCCCAGTACATATCCGATGTCGCGTGTGTAGGCTGTACCGATGGGACAATACTGTATTGGCCAAACATGTCCAGGTCTTGCGGCGATACGATCTGCGCATGCTCGATACGCCACCTCAGGTCGTTTTTGCCTTTTAAATTAGCCGCATAAATCTTAAGCATTACCCGCACAGCCGAATCGCCAATGGCATGGGTACACATCTGGAACCCGCGGGCCGCTATTTTTGGAGCTATTTCTTCGAAATGTTTTGGGTTACTCAACAAAAAGCCGCTCCATTTGGCCGAGTCGGCATAAGGTTTTAGCAGGCAGGCCCCTCTTGAACCGAGTGCGCCATCGGCATAAACTTTAAATGCCCTTACATTTAAACGGGGTGTTTTAACAACTCCCTTCTTAAACAGGTAATCATAATTTTCCTGCCTGTCGGCCAGCATCACATACAGGCGCATTTTCAGGTCGCCTTTATTTTGCAGCTCGGCAATGGTGTTTACCATGGTATAAGGCAGCCCGCAATCATCAACAGTAGTTAACCCAGCGGCAAAACAATTTTTCTGTGCCGATAGCAAGGCTGTATCTATAATAGCAGCTGTGGGCTCCGGAATTTTACGGGTAACTATACCTACCGCGTTATCAACCAAAATACCGGTAAGTTTCCCGTTACTGGTTTCTATTTCGCCGCCGTTAATGGTTTGCCCCGGTTTAACACCGGCAATGTTCAGTGCTGCCTGATTGGCTATAGCGGCGTGCCCGTCAACACGGCTAAGGATCACCGGCCTCATCGGGAACAGCGAATCCAGCTTTGCCTTATCGGGGAAATGTTTATTAG
>JGI24737J22298_10000046_pt1 | contig 34636 bp, 32 predicted proteins | sample KBSCornC3_FD_22298 | JGI IMG/M metagenome (IMG submission 22298) | reverse complement strand
GGCCGCGGTCCACACGCGCTCGGAAGACATGCCCGCCCTCTAGCGTGCTGCACCGCCCGTGCAACGAGCTTGCAGGTGTTTTGTTGATATAATACACAAAGGCCATGCCATTGCTGTTTCTTGCGCTCGCGGCAGCGCAGACCTTCGCGGCCGGGACGCCGGCCTTCGATCCTCGCCGGCATAAACGGGAAATTGCGGGGCAATCGGCGCAGGTGTTAGTGCTCGGAAGCCCGCATCTATCCCAACTGCCCGAGACGCTCGATCCGAAGCTGCTCGAGCCGCTTCTGGCCCGTCTGGCGAAGTTCAAGCCCGAGGTGATTACGATAGAGGCACTTTCGGGCGAGGAATGCGAGACCCTCCTTCATTTCAAGCCGCAGCATGACGGCGCTTGGGAGGGCTATTGCTGGGCGACCGACGACATCGAGACAATGACCGGCATGTCCGTCCCGGCGGCGACGAGTGAAATTGAGAAGACGCTTGCCTCGTGGCCGACCAAGCCCACGCCACCCCAGCGTCGCCACCTCGCAATGCTGTTCATCGCCGCGAACGAGCGCGGATCGGCGATGGTGCAATGGTATCGGCTCGACCCGTCCGAGCGGCACGCGGGCGACGGGCTGACGCCCCAACTGGCTGAATTGCTCGAGCGCAGGGGCAAGCCGCCCAACGAAAATTACGCGATCGGTGCGTTACTGGCCGCGCGGCTTGGCCTCGAACGGCTCTACCAGGTCGACGACCACATCTCGGACGGGCCCGACCTCGGCAAAGGCTATAACGATGCAATCCAGCGGGTCTGGAATACCAAGCCCGAGCCGGCCATCCGCGGCGAATATATGAAACGGCAGGGCAGCCTGCATTCGTCCGACGACGTCCTCGCCTTCTACCGCTTTCTCAACGATCCGAAGACCCAGCGCGACACCATTGCCGGGGACATGGGTGCGGCCGCAAAACAGTCGACGCAGCAGCTCTATGGCCGCCAGTATCTGGCCTGGTGGGAGGAGCGGAACCTCAGGATGATCGCCAACATCCGCCACGCCTACTCCTACAAGCCCGACGCGCGGGTGCTGGTGATCGTCGGAGCCACCCACAAGGGCTATTTCGATGCCTACCTCAACATGATGCAGGATGTGCGGTTGGTGGACGCGGGCCAATTCCTGCGCTGAGCGGGGTGCAAATTTCGCAGCCCGCGACTATCTGGACGCCATGACTCAGTACATTACCGTCGCTCCGGAAGACCGTGTCGAAGCCAAGAATGGCGTCATCAAGCTGCATGGCCCGGACGGGTTCGAGGGCATGCGCAAGGCCGGTCGGCTGGCCGCCGAGATCCTCGACACGCTGGTTGCGCATGTCGTTCCCGGCGTCTCGACGCAGGAGCTGGACGACATCGTCAACAAGCTCACCGTCGATGCCGGCGGCGTACCGGCGACNCTCGGCTATCGCGGCTACAACAAGAGCTGTTGCATCTCCATCAACCACGTCGTCTGCCACGGCATCCCAAGCGAAAAGACGCTGAAGGACGGCGACATCGTCAACATCGACGTGACGCCGCTTCTGGACGGCTGGCACGGCGACACGAGCCGCATGTATCTCGTCGGTGACGTGCCGCTGCGCGCGCGCAAGCTCGTCGACGTCACCTACGAATGCCTGATGCTCGGCCTCGAGCAGGCGAAGCCGGGCAACCACCTTGGGGATATCGCCAGCGCGATACAGCGCCATGCCGAGAGCCAGCGCTACAGCGTCGTTCGCGACTTCTGCGGGCATGGCGTCGGACGCGTGTTTCATGACAGCCCCGAGGTCATCCACGCCGGCCGCCCCGGCACCGGCCCGGAGCTGCGCCCCGGCATGTTCTTCACGGTCGAGCCGATGATCAATCTTGGCCGTCCCGACGTGAAAGTGCTCGACGACGGCTGGACGGCGGTCACGCGCGACCGCTCGCTGTCAGCGCAGTTTGAGCATTCGATCGGAATCACCGAAACCGGCTGCGAGATCTTTACGAAAAGTCCGGCCGGCCTCGACCACCCGCCTTACTGAGCGAGGCGCAGTATCCACTCGGCGATAGTGTCGAGCGCTTCGCTCTCTTTCGCCGCGACGCGGAACGAATGGTCGGCGCCCTCCACGACATGAAGCGTCGCACGGTCGCCTAGCCTGGCGACTACCGGCTTGAGCAAATCCAATTCGGCCAACGCATCGCGCGATCCCGAGACGAACAACATCGGAACTTGGACATTCGCCAAGTGGTCGGCGCGATCGGTGCCGGNCTTGCCCGCCGGATGAAGTGGGAAGCCGAGGAACGCGAGACCGCGAATGCCGGGTAACGGGTCGAGCGCCTGAGCCTGCGACGTCATCCGTCCGCCGAAAGACCGGCCGCCAGCGAATAAGGGTAGATCGGACTTCGCGGCTTCAGCTGCCGCAGCACGCACAGCGGCATGAGCGACTGGAGGGCGATCCGGCCGGTTCGACCCCTTCTCCATATACGGGAACTGGTAGCGAAGCGTCGCAATGCCGCGCGCCGCCAGCCCCTGCGCGCAGGATTCCATCGCCTGGTGAGTCATGCCGGCGCCCGCGCCATGCGCGAACAGGTAGAGCGCTTTCGTCCCCTCGGGCCTGAGGAGCAGACCCGAGACGGTCTCCTCGCCTACCGGAATCGTCAGCTTGTCCACGTCAGGCCGCGGCGGCGTTCGCCCCGGCGTCCCAGCGCGCGGTTAGCTCCCGGGCATTCTCGACGTCGGGCGGGAAGTCGACTTCGCCCCATTCCTCGCCCTCGATGCCGAGCGTCCACACGTCGTTGCTCTGCGCGATGTGATTGATGACGCGGAGGTACCAGATGGTCGTGCCTTCCGGCGTCCGCATCGCCGCCTCAATCGCGTCGCGGAACTGCTCGGCGCCGCCGGCGCGAAATGCGAGCAGGCCGATCGACTCGGCATTGACGGTGCCGAGGTCGAGGCGCTTGCCGATGGCCTTCAAACGCCCACCCTCTTCGACGACCTTCATATCGTCTTCGTCATAGCCTTCGGCCTTTCGGTCGATGGTGACGCAGATGCCGCTCCGGTCGTTTGTGACGACCTTGGCCATCAGGGCCTTAGAAACGAGCGTGTCGCCGTTCCAAACCAGGCAATCGCCGCCCAATTCCTCGCGGGCCATGAACAGGGAGCCGGTGTTGTCGGCGACCTTGTAGAAGGGGTTGAAGACGGTCCGGACGTTCGGCCCGCCGGTGCGCCGAGCGATCGCCTCATTGACCAGCTCGTCATGGAATCCCGTGACGACGACCGCCTCGTGGACGCCGTTTGCCTCGAGCGTATCAAGCTGACGGTCGAGCAGAGTGCGGCCGTTGAAATCGATCAGGCACTTGGGGCGGCCATCGACCAGATGACCGAGGCGCGAGCCCTGCCCTGCGGAGAGAATGATTGCTTTCATGATCTGTCGCGCCTGCCTTTCAATTGCGGCGCCGTTTAGGCAATAGAATGTTGCCAGTCACGAAGGGGTGCCGGGTGAAGAAGATCGAAGCGATCATCAAGCCATTCAAGTTGGACGACGTCAAAGACGCGCTGCACGAGGTAGGGGTCAGCGGAATTACGGTTGCGGAGGTCAAGGGCTTCGGTCGGCAGAAGGGCCACACCGAGCTCTATCGCGGCGCCGAATATGTCATCGACTTCCTCCCCAAGGTGAAGGTCGAGGTGGTGGTCGAGGATTCGATGGTCGAAAACGTCATCGAGGCGATCGAAAATGCCGCCCGCACCGGCCGCATCGGCGACGGCAAGATCTTCGTCATCGACGTCGAACAAGCAATTCGCATCAGGACAGGTGACCGCGGCAGCGATGCAATCTAAGGGCCGGCTGTAATGGCATCCGCGATGGACGAACGGCTGGCTTCAATGTCGCCGGACGAGCTGCGCTCGACGATGCGGGCGCTCGGCTACCGCACCCAGAACGACCTCGCCTCGGCGATCGGCGTGTCACGCTCAGCGGTCAGCCTGTGGCTCGAGGGCAAGGTTGGCGTTCCTCGCCCCGTCGCCATGCTCTTGAGAATGCTCGTTTCGGCTCAACGCNGGGTTTACTGAGTCTGCGCCTTGCGCGCTTCGCGAGCTTGTTGACGCTCGACAGCCGTTACCGTCCCGTCNTGGTTGAGGTCCTCGCTGTCGAAGCGGGCAAGCGACTGCGCTTCGAACTGGGCGAGACTCACTGACTGGGCGTCACCGAATACGCGGGCGATCATGCGATCCGCGCGGGCGCCACCCGCATCGCTGCCGCCCATCTGGGCGCGAAGCTGGTCGACTTCGATTCGNGTGACCGTGCCGTCGTGGTTGAGGTCGAGGCGCTGGAAGAATTCGTCGGCCCGCTGCTGGGCTTGGGCGCGGGTCTGGTCCTGATCCCAGCCGCCGTGCCTGCCTTTGTCCTGAGCCTGGGCTTGCGTCGAAAACGCGAGAGCGGCCGTCGCGGCCGCGATCAGATACCTGGTCATCTGCTAGAACATCCTTGTACTCGCGGGCCGTATCGGCCGGCGGACGTTCCCCCGTCGCGGGCGCCAATGCGGCCTTCGCCGTGAACTGCTGATTTACGGTGAAATTCTCACAGACCCGCTGACTCTTGGCCTCAGGTCGGGAATCTGAACGCCCAAGCTCGAATCAGATCTGCCTGTCGCTCCCGCGAATGCGGGAGTCCCGGAGGGCGTTTGGCGGGCTTCAAAGGTCTAGAGAGAGCGGGGAATAACCAATGGCTAAGAAGGCAACCGACGCAGGGACCATCCTGGCGCGCATCAAGGACGAAGAGATCGACTGGGTCGACCTTCGTTTCACCGACCCCAAGGGCAAGTGGCAGCACCTCACCATGTGCTCAGGCGTCATCGACGAAGACAGCCTGACCGACGGCCTGATGTTCGACGGCAGCTCGATCGCCGGCTGGAAGGCGATCAACGAGAGCGACATGATCCTGAAGCCGGACCTCGATGCCGTCTACGTCGATCCGTTCAGCGCGACCCCGATGATGGTTTTGTTCTGTAACATCGTCGAACCGTCGACCGGTGAACTCTACGGCCGCGATCCGCGCTCGACCGCGACCCGCGCGGAGTCGTACCTCAAGCAGACCGGTGTCGGCGACGACATCTACGTCGGTCCGGAAGCCGAATTCTTCATGTTCGACGATGTCCGCTTCGAGGACGGCTACAGCGCCTCGGGCTTCAAGATCGACGACATCGAGCTGCCGACCAACACGATGCGCGAATATGAAGGCGGCAACCTCGCCCACCGCCCGCGCGCTAAGGGCGGTTATTTCCCCGTCGCCCCGGTCGACAGCGCGATGGATATTCGCGGCGAGATGGTCTCGACGATGCTCGAGATGGGGCTACCGATGGACAAGCACCACCACGAGGTCGCCGCTTCCCAGCACGAGCTCGGCCTCACCTACGGCGGCCTGGTTGAGACCGCCGATCGCATGCAGATCTACAAATATGTCGTGCACATGGTCGCGCATGCCTATGGCAAGACCGCGACCTTCATGCCCAAGCCGATTGCCAAGGATAACGGCAGCGGCATGCATACCCACATGTCCATCTGGAAGGGCGGCAAGCCGCTGTTCGCCGGCAATGGCTATGCGGGCCTCAGCGAGACCGCGCTCTACTTCATCGGCGGCGTCATCAAGCACGCCCGCGCCCTGAACGCGTTCACCAACCCCACGACCAACAGCTACAAACGCCTGGTGCCGGGCTTCGAAGCGCCGGTGCTGCTCGCTTATTCGAGCCGCAACCGCTCCGCCTCCTGCCGCATCCCCTACGGGGCGGGCGAGAAGGCCAAGCGCGTCGAGTTCCGCTTCCCGGACGCTCTCGCCAACCCGTACCTCGCATATTCGGCGCTGCTGATGGCGGGCCTCGACGGGATCCAGAACCGCATCCATCCGGGCGACCCGATGGACAAGAACCTGTACGACCTGCCGCCGCAGGAGCTGGTCAATGTCCCGACGGTCTGCGGCTCGCTTCGCGAGGCGCTCGTCAACCTGCAGCAGGACCGCGCCTTCCTGACCCGCGGCGACGTGTTCAGCGACGACCAGATCGACGCCTACATCGAACTCAAGTGGGAAGAAGTGATGCGCTGGGAGACCACGCCGAGCCCCGTCGAGTTCGACATGTACTATTCGAGCTAGTTCGACACCTTCGAACCACTGCTGTAATGTCTCCCCGCTCGGTCCGGGTGGGGAGACACACCATGAAGCGACCACTTTCACTCATCGCCTGGCTGCTCGGAGTCACGATCCTCGTGCTCATCCTCCTGATGTGGGGTTTCAACGTGAAGCTCTGAGCGGGCGCAGCGGCCTAGCTTTCCGGCCACTCCGCGCTTAGCATCCGCGCTCCCAGTGCTGCGGGGGCGCGCTGACATGACCGAACCCGAAACCGACTCGCTGCCGCATCGGACGATCGCGGCCATGTCCTGGCGGATCCTGCCGCTAATTGGCCTCGGTTATCTCTTCTCGCTTATGGACCGGCTGAACATCAGCATGGCCGCGCTGCAGATGAATATGGAGCTGAAGTTCAGCGCCACCGTCTACGGCGCAGGCGCCGGAGCCTTCTATCTCGCATATGCGCTGTTTGAGGTCCCCTCGAATATGCTGATGACCAAGGTCGGCGCCCGGAAGTGGCTGGCACGGATCATGTTCACCTGGGGCATCCTCGCCGCATCCATGATGCTGGTCCGCACGCCATTCCAATTCTACCTCGTACGTTTCCTGCTGGGCATGGCCGAGGCGGGCTTCTTTCCGGGGGTCGTCTATTATCTCTCCCACTGGTTCCCGAGGGTGCAGCGCGGGCGCGCCATCAGCCGTTTCTATTTCTTCGGCCCGCTTTCCTCGACGATCATGGGATTCGCTTCGCCGCCGCTTCTCGGCTTGCACGGCGCTGTGGGGCTCAGCGGCTGGCAATGGCTGTTCCTGGTCGAAGGACTGCCCGCGACATTCATTGGCATCGNNATCTTCCTGATGCTGCCGGACTCGCCGAAGACCGCCAAGTGGCTCACCCCGCCGCAAAGTGGCTGGATAGAACGCGCGCTAGAGGCTGACAGGAAGCGTATGCGGACGACCGAGAAGGAAAGCCTCGCCGCAGCGCTCGCCCATCCGGCGACATTGCGCCTCGGGGCCATGGGATTCCTGGCGATCGGATCGATGGTGACTTACGCCCTTTCTGCCCCGCTCATGCTTAAAGAGGCGGGCTATACGAGCGGTCAGATTGGCGATTTGGTGGCCATCGGGGGCGTGCTTGGCGCCGTCGGCATGCTGGTCACCGGCTGGATCTCGGATCGGCAAGGAGAACGCTTCACGTCGATGTGGATCTGGACGACCCTGATGGGACTGTCGTTTGCGATCACGGCCGCGGCCAGTTCACCCAAAATCCTTGCGGCTGCCTATCTGCTCTATGGCCTGTCCTGGGGTTCGGTCACGCTGTCGCAGGTTAGCGCCTGGGCCGATTTGCTTCAGGGACGGGTGCTCGCTCTTGGCTGTGCTGCAATCAACAGCCTGTCCCAGATCGGCGCGTTCGTGTTGCCCCTGGCATGGGGCAAAGCCGCAGATGCCACCGGAGGTTATCACGCTGGGCTGATCGGACTGACCGTGGCTACAGCCATTGCCTTGCTCCTGACCATGGAGCTTGCCGCTAACACGCGCCGAACCGTGGCCGCCGCGGCAATTTAACAATCCGGCTGAACGATTCCGTAACCCTAATGCGCCTAAGATGGGCGCACCGGCGGTGTGTGCGGAGTTGACCAGATGAATATTCGGGCAAGGATTTTCGGCGGCAAGGTAGAGGAAGCTCCCCTTGTTCAGGCGAAGAAGCCGAAGGGCGCGAAGGCTGACACGCTGAACAGCGTTTCCGTCACGCGTGAGGAATATCGTCGCGGCGACACGCGTGACGGCGACCGCCACCGACTGCCCGATGAGCAGGTCCGGGTGACTCACGGCGGGCAGGATCATGGCGTCCAGTTAGTGAACCTGTCTGGCGGCGGAGCCATGGTCGAAGGCGATTTCGAGCCGATGCTGTGGGATCGAGTTGACTTGCACCTCGGCGAAAACGGCACGATCGAATGCGCGGTTCGCTGGATCAAGGGCCAGCGCGTGGGCCTCGAGTTCGCTCATGAAACCCGCATCGATTGTTCCGTCAGGGACCGCGCCAACGTACTCCGCGCAGTGATCGCCAAGAGCTTCCCCGAAGTGGAGATTGAGACACCGACCGTCGAAGCCGAAGCGCCGGCGCCAAATGATGAGCATCGCGGCGGCAAGCGCCACCCGCTCATCTGGTCGGGCTTTCTCCACCACGATTTCCAGACGACCCCCTGCCGGCTTCGCAACATCTCCCAGACCGGAGCGATGATCGAGTGCGCAGCGCCGGTGCGCGTCGGCGCCGAGCCGATGCTCGAGCTTGGCGACAGCATCCAGCTCAGCGCGACGGTTGCCTGGGTCGCCGGCGATACGGCGGGCCTTACCTTTACCAAGCGCTTCAACTTGGAAGACCTCGCCGGCGCCCGTCCGGACGTGGCTTCCGCGCATTGGAAGGCTCCGTCCTATCTCCAGCCCGGCATCAAGGCATCGGACTCGCCGTGGGAAGAGCAATGGGACCGCATGTCGATCAGCGAGCTGCGCCAGTCGCTCGAGGGCTTCCTCAAGCGCTGACGTTCAATCTTCTCTGATCAGGCTGGTTCGCTTGGTTTCCGGAAGCATCACAAACGCGATGGCAGCCATTCCGATGACGGCGGTCAGGTACCAGTAGAAGCCGCTTTCGGCGCCCGCCTGCTTGAACCACAGAGCGACATATTCGGCCGTCCCGCCGAACAGGCAGTTGCCGACCGCATAGGGAAGCGCGACGCCGAGCGTCCGGATGTGTGCCGGGAAAAGCTCGGCTTTGATGAGCCCGCTGATCGATGTGTAGGCGCCGAGCAGGACCAGCGGGACAAGCACCAAGGTCAGGGCCAGTGTTGGGTTCGTCGCGTGGCTGATTGCAGTGAAGACCGGCACCGAAACCAATATTCCGCCGAACCCGAAGACGTAGAGGATCGGTTTACGGCCGACGCGGTCGGCAACCATCCCCCACAAAGGCTGGATCACCATGAAGACCACCAGCGCAAAGGTCATGATCTCGGTCGCCGACGTGCGCGAGAAGCCGCTCGTGTTGGTCAGGAACTTCTGCATGTAGGTGGTGTAGGCATAGAAGGCCGCCGACCCACCGCCGCTGATCGCCGCGACGATCAGGAATTCGCGCGGATGCTGCTTCCACAGACCGATGGCGGTCGAGCGCTGACGGTCCGATGCCTGGTTCGTAAACGACTGAGTCTCGGCGAGCCGGGTGCGCAGGATATAGACGCCAACCGCGAGCAGTGCGCCGATGCCGAAGGCGACCCGCCAACCCCATTCCTGAAGCCTTGCTTCCGGCATGGTTGATTGAAGCAGCACCACGACCGCGAGTGCCAGCAGCTGTCCACCGATCAGGGTGAAATACTGGAAGCTGGCCCAGAAAGCGCGGCGGTTCCGCAGCGCCATTTCCGACAGATAGGTCGCGCTCGCTCCATATTCGCCGCCGACCGACAGGCCCTGGAGCATCCTCGCGATAACCAGCACTAAGGGCGCGAGTGCGCCTGCTTTGGAGTATGTCGGGGCGACGGCGATCAGCAACGATCCGCCCGCCATCAGCGCCACCGACAAAGCGAGCCCGGACTTCCGGCCGTGCCGGTCGGAATAAATGCCCATCAGCCAGGCGCCGATGGGGCGCATCAGGAAGCCGACGGCGAAGATCGCCGCGGCGCTCAACAATTGCGCGGTCGCGTCCTCCTTCGGGAAGAACACCGGCGCGAAATAGATCGTCAGCGCGGAATAGGCATACCAGTCGTACCATTCGACGAGGTTGCCCGCGGAGCCGCCGACGATGCTTTTGAGGCGGCTCCGATTAGATTGAGCGCCGGCGTCAGCCACCGGCCTTCGTGCGCGCCTTCTGAGCCGCGTTGGCGCCGTAAATCAGGTAGAGGAACAGCCCGATCCCCTGCGCCGCGACGAAGAAGATCTGGGTCTTCTGCGGCAGGCTGTAGAACAGGTAGAGACAGCCGAGGATGCCGACGATCCCGACCGGCCAGGCGGCCGGCGCCCGGAACTTGCGCTCGCGATCTGGCTCGCGTTTGCGGAGCACCAGCATCGCTGCGCAGACCGCGACGAATGCCGCCAGAGTGCCCGCATTGGCAAGCGCCGCGATGGCGGTCAGCGGGATCAGGCCGGCGAATACCGACGTGACGATCGCGGTGAAGACCGTGATGCGCACGGGCGTTCCCCGGCTCGACACGCGCGCCAGCGCCTGCGGCATGAGGCCGTCGCGGGCGACCGTGAAGAAGATGCGGCTCTGCCCGTAGAAGAAGGCGAGGATGACGGTCGGCAACGCAATCACAGCCGATGCGCCGAGAACGCGCGCCGCCCATGGCTGGCCGATCTCACGCAGGATCAGGGCGAGCGGCTCGGGGCTGTTGGCGAAGCCGGTGTAGACGACCGCTCCGATCGCCGCGGCGGCGACGATCATATAGATCAGCACGCAGACCAGCATCGACCCGACAATGCCGATGGCGAGGTCACGACTGGGGTTCTTGGCTTCCTCCGCAGCCGTTGCAATGGCGTCGAACCCGTAGAAGGCGAAAAAGATGATCGCGGCTGCGGCCATCACTCCGACTTCGCTTCCGGCCTCTCCGGACTTCGGGAAGCCGAACGGCATGAAGGGATCGAAGTGGGCCGCGTTGAACACCGGCAACGCGACCGCGATGAACAGCGCCAAGGCGGCCATCTTGATGATCACCAGGATGGCGTTGAGCGTGGCGCTCTCGCGAGTGCCAGCGATCAGAAGCCCGGCAACGACCCAGATGATGAAGATGGCGGGGAGGTTGATGACCCCGTGAAGCTCAGGCCCCTGTATCAGGGCATCGGGTAATCCCAGGCCGATCGATTTCAGAAAGCCGGCGGCATAGCCCGACCAGCCGACCGCGACCGCGCTTACGACCAACGTATATTCGAGGATGAGGGCGACGCCGATCATCCAGGCGATGAGCTCGCCGAACACCGTATAGCTGTAGGTGTAGGCCGACCCAGACGCCGGGATCATAGTTGCGACTTCGGCATAAGCGAGCGCTGCGCAGGCGCAGATGATGCCCGCAATCGCGAAGGACAGGATGACGGCCGGCCCAGCCTTGCCGGCGCCGACGCCGATCAGGGTCAGGATGCCTGTGCCGACGATCGCCCCGACGCCGAGCGCGACGAGGTGCGGCCAGGACAGGGACTGCTTGAGGCGATGCTCTTCCGGCATCTCTTCGCGCGACAGGACCGTCTTGCGGTGGTTCCAGGCCATTCAGTCTCCCCCTCTTTCACCGCACGCTCGCAATGACGGCGGCGCTCGTCAAGCGGTGGTGTCCTTTTGGCGGTTCCAAGCGCGCTCGGATCCAATCCGGTCAATTATAAGAGGGGGTGCCCGACGATCAGGCCCGTTCCGGCGCAAGGCTGACGGTCGGCAGACGACAACGTAGATGTGGTCGGTCAGAGCTCGCGCAAGGCCCCGGGAATGTCAGCTTTCCACCCATTCCTGCCGCTAACCGGAACGGCCTAATCAGTAATCCTTGCTGACGCGCACCGCTGCGTTCGATCGACCCACTGTCGAAACCGTAGACAGGATCGAGAGCCAGCGAGTGATCTGATATTCGGCGCGCGTCGCGGAATAGCCTTGCCCGTCGGTCACGACCTCCACGAACAATTTGCGGGTGACGTACTTGCCGGCGGCGATGGCGGTCTTCTGACCGGTGGCGACGTCGGCCGGGACGATGCGAAGCCGGTCGAGGCCGATGGCACGGCGGAGCGCATTGATCGGGTCGAGGCTGCCCGAGCCACTCTGCAACGCCGCCACTGCGGACGCGAGCTGAAGCGCTTCTGGCGCAGACAGGTTGGTGATCGAGGTGCCGAACAGGATGCGCGACAGCAGCTCGTCCTGCGGCATGGCCGGCGTGCTGGCGAAGGTAATCTCCGGCTTCAGGCCAGTACCCTGGACGCGGACGCTGGCGTCGAGGCCCTGGACCTGCGCTTCGGCATGGATGTCGAGCTGCGGGTCGGGCGGGCTCTCGCCGCGGAAGCGGATGGTGCCGCGGTCGAGCTTGAAGTTGCGGCCGGCGAAATCATAGTCGCCGCGCACCAGCTCCGCGGTGCCGGTGAAACGAGGCGCGTCGGCATAGCCGCCGACGTTGACGTCAGTCGTCCAGACGCTGTTGATGCCGAGGCCGGTCACGCGAAGGCTGTTGCCGGCGACCTTCATATCGAGCTTCCATGGGTGGAGATCCTCGACCGCGACGATGTCCTCGGCATCGAGGCCGCGGTCGCGGACCACGAGCTGCGGAACGGCGGCGGCGGCGCTCGCCTTGCCAAGCTGGAACAGGCCTTTGTTGAGGCGAAAATTGCCCGAGATGGTGCCGTTGCGGCCGTCCGACCTGATCTGCAGCGGGCCGGTGACGCGAGCGGCAATATCGTCGCGGTTGAGGAGCAACGCCTGGTTGGCGTTGAATGACAGGTTGAGCGCGGTACGACCTTCGCTGAAAGTGACGGAGCCGTTGCCGGAAATCGTGCCGCCGCCCGACGTCTGGCCGGAGATTTGCGAGAAGACGAGCTGGGGACCGGAGAAGCGGGCATCGGCGGCGAGATGGTCGATCGCCATGCCCGTGACGGCGCTTTCCATGTGCGCATTAGCGGTCTTCAATGAGCCGCGGATCGTGGGGTTCGACCAGCTGCCGCCGATGTCGGCGCCCATGGCGACAGGTCCCGAGAGGTCGAGCACTTCACTCCCGGTGAGTCGCCACAAAGTGTCGGCGGGACCGACGTAGCGAAGCTGGGCGAACATCGGGGCGTTGAGCAGCTCGGCGACGAGCGGCCCGCCGCCCATCGGCGAGAATTTGGCCTGCGCCCGGCCGATGATCTGGTTGCCGTTGCCGGCGACGGCGCGGATTGCGGCCGAGTTGTCGTTAACGACGGCGGCGACAGCGAGATCGATGGGCTTCGAGGTCAGGACGAGGCCGGCTCGGCTAAGCCCACGCACCTTGAGGTCGAGGCGGCCGTTGCGGTTGCCCTTCCAGGCATAATCCAGCCGGCCCGTCGCCGACCCGCTGAGGTCGAGGTTGGGCCAGGCAAGGTCGAGCACGCCGAGCGGCATGTGCTGGACCTGCGCGTGGATCTCGGGCCGCGAACCGCTGCGCCCGGAGACGATCGCCGCGCCACCCGCGAAGTTGAGGCTGGTCGGAGCAAGCTCCCAGCCGTCGCCGGAGCGGGTCAGAACCGCGGCCTGGGTCAGGACGAGTGGCTCGCGCTCGATGCGGCCGCTGCCGGTGATCCTGATGGTGTCGGGCGAGACGTCGGCGAGCGTCGAGAATGCGAAGGCCGCACCGCGCCGACCGGCAAAGGCGGCGCGGACTTGGCCGACACCGTTCACCAGCTTGGCATTGGCGCTCAGTCGCGCGAGGCTGACACCGCTCATTTCAACGCCGCGTGCGTCGACGACGCCGTCGAGCGTGGTTCGATCGTCGGCGAGGATGATGATTCCGTCGGCGCGGCCGGTTCGGACCGAGAAGGCTCCGGGGAAAACGGCGCCGTTGCCGACGAGATGCGCTTCGATCTTCTGCGCATTGCTCACCGGAGCAAAGTCGAGCGTTCCGCCGAGCGTGCCGTTGGCCAACGTCAGCCGCCCGGTGAACCCGCCCGGATCGGAGCGAAGGTCTCCGCTCGCATGCGCTCCGCCAGCCTCCAATGCAGCGATCGAGATCACCGTCGGAGCATTGTTGGGAAGCAGGATCCGGCCGCTGCTCGTGAACGGCCCGAGCTTCGATCCGCCGCTCGCCGTGTAATCGAACCCCGCTGCCGTCGGCAGAAGCAGCAGGTGCATGTCGCGGATGCCCATAGCTTCATTGGGGCTGGCCAGGAGGAGATCGATTTTCGGTCGCTCGATATGCCCGTCGAGCGTCAGCCTGAGCGGTCCGTATTTCGCCTGCCGACCGGCCGCGACGATGTGGAAGGTGCCGTCTTTAAAGCGCTGCCCTGCGCCCGACAGCCTCAGCCTGGGCGAATAAAGCTGCAGGTTCGTGAAATGCACGATGCCGTCATTGCCGCGCTCGAGATTGGTCGTGAGCCACGGCAAACCGCCGGTCAGGTCGCGGAAGAAGCTGTTGTCGAGCCTTCGTACCCACGCCTTGGCGGTGCCGACGACATGGCTGCCCTTGTTGTTCGGGCCGGGCACGACCTTGAGGTCGGTCACGACGTCAACGATGCCGAGACCCGGTATCAGGTAACGCTGCATCGCGCCGGACAGCTGGACCTCGAACTTGCCCGTGACGAGGTCGATCAGCAGCGACAGTTTGCCGTTCCACTTGGCGCTGGTGAGCTTGAGGCCGTCGCCGCGCACCAGCTTCGGCGTGATCGCTAGCCAGCCTTCCACCTGCGGATGGGCGAGCATCGCTCCCGCGACATCGCCGACGCCGGTGATCGCCCGCGCTGACAGCCGGATCGGAACGCGCATCGGCCAGGGCGAGAAGCGTCCCCTGCCCTCGGCGTGAAGATCGTCGAAACCGGTGTTGTCGAACTGAACGTGCGGCGAGGTCAGGCGATAGGAATAGTCCGCGGTCGCGAACGGTCCGTCGAGCGTCCACAGCAGCCGCACGTTCCGGCCGGTCATGTTCGGGAACAACGCCGGTGGCTTCAGCAGGTCGACGCCGAGGCGAACCCCGCGATAGCGATTGTTCGCGAGGTCGGCCGTGCCCTTAGCGATCGCGCGAAGCTCGGGAGAACTGGCGGTCAGGGTTCCGTCGAGCAGTCGGTTCTTCAGGGTCGCATCGCCCCGGATGGTGACGAGCGGCACCGTCAGCCGTTGCAGCTTGCCGGTCAGGAATTGCGCGGGCGCCCATTGCCCCTGCAGCCGGTAGCGTCCCTGGTCGACTCCGAGCGCGAGCCGCGCGGTCGGACGCTGCGACAAGTCGAGTTCGGCCTTACCCCGCCAACGGGTCCAGGTCCCGGAGCCGTCAACGTTCAGGCGGATCGCGCGCCTGGTGCCGATGATCGCGCCGACCAGCCCNTTTTCGGGCGCGAGGACGCGCGNCCCCAGCTCGAAGCGGTTTCCGTCGGGCTCGGAATCGAGGTGAAAAACCACCTTGTCGCCACTGCTGACCACAGCGGTGAGATCGATCAGCGCCCTGCCTGAATGAATGTCGGCCTTGCCGCTGATCTTACCGTAACGCGGGCTACCGCCGACCTGCGGCCCGATGCTGAGCCGGTCGATCCGAAGCTCACCGATGTGGATGTCGAACTTGGGAAGGATCGGCCCTTTTTTTAGGCTCGGCTTGAGCTTGGGCAGACGCACGAGGTTGACGCGCTCCGCGGTCAGGCTGTCGATGTGCAGGGAGTTGTAGAGCCACGCGCCAGGCGACCAGTCGAGCGTGACGTTGGGCGACGTCAGGAAGACGCCATTCTGGTCGGATACGGCGAAGTTGCGCAGCTGCGACTTGCCGAAGATCGATCCGTCGATGCGCCCGATATGGAAGCGCAGGCCGGACGCAGTCTCTAGCTTGCCGATCCGGTCGACGATCCAGCGGTGGCCTGGCGCCGTGTCGAGCAGGATCAGGCCCGCAGCGAGCAGCACCAGCAACGCGACGAACAGGGCCAGCAACTCGTCCGCGAGCCGACGCGCCCAATGGCGTTTCAGCCGGACCTGGATCGCCACGGGGTCGACGGAAGCGATCTGCTCGGCCACGGCTAGAACGCCTGCCCGAGCGAGACAGTAACCGCGACCGGTCCATCACCCTTCTGCCGGTTGAGCGGTACGCCGACGTCGATGCGGATCGGGCCGAAGCTCGAGAAATAGCGGACGCCCATACCTGCCGCGAAGCGCCATTCCTTGAAGTCGGGAAGGCCCTCGGTGCTGAGTGATCCACCGTCGAAGAAGGGCACGATCCCGAAATTGCCGCCGAACTGCTTGAGGCGGATCCGCGCCTCGAGCCCGAACTCGGCAAGACCACGACCGCCGATCGGATCGCCGTCGACGTCCTTGGGCCCCAGCTGCTGATAACCGTAACCGCGGACCGACCCGCCGCCACCCGAATAGAATCGCCGCGACGGAGCGATATCGAACACGCCTGCGCCAATGATCGATCCCAGCCGAATTCGGCCGGCCGCGACAACGTTCTCGGTCACGCGGCGATAGGCGCTCGCGTCAATTTGCGCGCGGGCATAGGTGAAATGCCCGTTCCGCGCCGAAATCTCCGGGCTCAGGCGCCCGCTGAGGCGGAAGCCCGTGGTCGGATCCAGCAGGCTGTCGCTGCCGTCGTAGCCCAGGCTGAGGGGAATCGCGCCGATCAGGAAATTGTGGGTCGCTTTCGTTCCGCTGGCGTCGAAGACGCCGCGCTCGATTGTGCCCAGCACCTCCCCGCCGTAGGTCCAGGTCCACTTTTTCTGCCAGATGAAGTTGCTCTGCCGCTCGATATTTCCGCCAAGGCTTATGGTCTTCGCTTCGTAGGCGTCGAACTTCTGGTGGCTCGCAGAAGCCTGCAGGTTGAGCGTCTGGTCGCGCATCAGGAAATTGCTTAGGCGGAACTGGACCGCCGCCAGCTGCTCGCTGGTACCGGCAATGCCGCGGAAGGTCAGCGCGCCTTCGGGATTGAAGAAATTGCGGTCGGTCCAGCTCGCTTCGAGCCGCGCGCCCTCGCCCGTCCCATAGCCGATTTCGCCCGCGATCGTGTGCGACGGCGCCGGCTCGAGCCGGACGTCCAGGTCGACCGTGCGCCCATCACCCGCTGGAACAACGCGGATGTCGGCGGCGGAGACCAGGCTGGTGTTGATGAGCGCGCGCCGCAGGTCGTCGATCTTGGAGCGCTCGAACCGCTGCCCCGGCTTGAAGCGCGCCATCGTCCAGACGTGATGAGCGCTAAAAGGCGGCTTCCCGGTCACGCGGATCGCCCCGAACCTGGCGACCGGCCCCGAATCAACCGGCAAGACAAGCGTAGCAAGATGAGTGACGTGGTCGACCTCGACCTGCTGTTCCCCGACCTTGGCCCCGGCGAAGCCGAGTTCGCCTAGTGCCGTCTGAAGCGCGATCCCGCCAGCGATCACATCCTGCGCAATGACCGGATCGCCCGCCTTTACCGCGAACGCGGCGCGCAGCTTCGTTGCTTCAGGGCCGGCTGCTTCGAGTCCTGGGAGGTCGACCGACGCAAAGCGATATTGCTCCCCCGCCGCCGCCTCGAGGATGACCTTGACCGCGTCGCCTGCGCGCTCGGTTCGGGGTTCGACATCGGCGTCATAATAGCCCTGGCTGCGGAGCAATTCCTCGAGCAGGTCGGCATCAGCCCGTGACCGTCGAGCGATCTGGGCAGCGTTGGCGGGATGCTTGCGATTGGCCTCGAGCGTCGATTGTGACCGGAAGGCTTTCAGCAGGTCTTCCGAGGCAGAAAAGCTCCCCATCCCCCGGATTTCGACGACATAGGACCGCTCGCCGGCGTCTTCCGCGGTCACCTGTTCTTGTTGGGTCTGCGATGATTCAGCTGATGAGGTCTGGTCCGTCGCGTCCAGCGTCGGCCAGTCAACACCGAGCCCCGGAAGAGCATCGAGCGGAGCGGAGGGATCAAGCTCGGCAGGATCGGTCGGAGCGGGGGCTGGAGCGGGCTTTGTCTGGGCAAGCGCCGGGGCGCCGCAAAACAGGCTCAGCGCAGCCGCGCACTGCAGCCGCGCGGCCCTTCTCGCTGATCCCCGCCCACTCATCAGCAATGAGCCTTAACCAGCGCTCCTGAACCGCGCCAGACTGGAAGCGCCGAGGCGGCGCTGGAAGCGTCCTAGTGGATGCTGCCGGTGATTTCTTCGCTCGAAAGGACCGCCACCACCCGTTCGATCTGCCGCCAATGGCAAAAGCGCGCGACATTCCCGTCGCTCCGCGATTGGCGAGCGCGCGCCGCCGCCTCGAACAAAGCAGTGTCGCCAAAGCGTTCGATGAGCTCGTGCGCATCGTCGAGCGCATCGCGTCCATGGATGAAAAGCGAGTCCATGACTGGCTTCTACCGCTTGCGCGTTGCGGGACTGACGACGAGCGTCGTCAACGCGGCGTTGACTATATTTGCGGGAACGGGTGTGGGTCGCGGATGCAAAGTCGCACCACCCAAGCGGGAGGATGTTTCCTCACCATCTGCATCCTCGCCGGTGCCGTCCTTGGCATCCAGTACGGCAACCCGATGAAGGGCATCCTCATCGGCACTGGACTCGGGATCGGGCTGGCGGTCCTGACCTTCGGGCTGGCGGTCCTGACCTGGCTGATTGATCTCTGGCGCCGGCGGTAGCGCTCAGGCGATTTTGCGGCCGACCCAGATGACCCGGCCAATGCAGTTGAGCTCCCTGATCGTGTAGTCTCCAAGGCCGCGTCGGGCCTATTTCGCGCCATTCTTGCCGCGGGCGAGGTGTCTCGAGATATAATGACCTAGCGCAGCGACTTGCGGAGGTCGGCCAGCGCATTGTGGAGGGCCTTGGACGCGTCGGCGTTGCTCGCGGACGATCCTTCGAGGTGGCGGTCGATGCGCGACTGCATTTCGCCGGGTGTCGGCATCGCGGAAGGGTCGAACAGCCGAATGACCCGCGAATTTTCGCCGAGGCGAGCGAGGACGTCCTCAAGCACCAACACCGCATCGGGCGCGGCGAACACATCGTCGAGCACCAGCTCGTCGTCCTCCCCCTTTGGCTCGTAAACGTCGGTGAGGAGCATTTCTTCCGGCTCGATCGCCGCAGGAAGCGGAACCGCTTCGAACATTTCGACCGGGAAGGCCGGAGCTTTTGCTTCGATCGATTGAAGCCCCCGGAACATCACGAAGAACGCTACGGCGCCGGCAGCTGCTGCCGGCATCGGCCCGAACCGCAGGGCAGCAAAAGCCAGCGCAGCCGCGAAAATCGCGGCGGCCGCCACATCGGCGCCTTGCTCAATCCGTTCGATCCGACGCGCATCCATGCGCCATCGGATAACAGGCAATTATTGATAGGCGGTTAGGCCGGCACCTCGCGCGGGTGGCCGATCTCGGTCACGTCGGGTGCATTTTCGACGAGGTCGATGACCGCGGCCGTGAAGGCATCGACATCGTCCGGCTTGCGGCTGGTGATGATGTTGCCGTCGGTCACAACGACCTCATCGACGACATTGGCGCCGGCGTTGCGGAGGTCGGTGCGGATTGATGGCCAGCTTGTCGCGGTCCTGCCGCGAAGCAGGTCGGCTTCGACCAGCAGCCATGGACCATGGCAGATCGCTGCGACCGGTTTCCCTTGGTCGGCAAAGTCGGTGATCAACTGGATGGCTTCCTCGTTCGTCCGCAAATGATCCGGATTGCGGACCCCGCCGGGCAGGATCAGCGCGTCGAAATCGTCAGGGTTTGCCTGATCGATGGTGATATTCGGCCGGATCGTCTTGCCCGGATCGTCATGGACCGTCGCCTGGATCGGCTCCAGCTTCGGCGCCGCCAGCACGACCTCGACCCCGTGCTCCTCAAGAATTTGCTTCGGGCCGAACAGCTCCCATTCCTCGAACCCGTCGCTGGCGACGATCAGGATCCGGGCCTCTGAAATCCGCGGCATTCTCACTTCTCCGATAACAGCAGGAACCCCACCGCTTACCGCACGCTTATGCGCCCTGATGAGTCGAGTGAAGCACCCTGCGGCATGCTGAGGCATAGCAGCGACACCGAGCCGGGCATCACGCGCAAGCGGCAGGGCCGGTACTGGGCCTATTTCGATTCCAAGGGCGAGCGGATCAAGGACCGCCACGAGATCGACCGGCTGAACGCCATTGGCCTCCCGCCCGCCTACGAAGACGCCTGGTTCTGCGCCGATCCCGACGGGCATTTACAGGCGACGGGCGTCGATGCGCGGGGACGCAAGCAGTACCGCTATCACGCCGACTTCCGCGCCAAGCGCGAGTCTGCGAAGTTCGAAGGCCTGCTTGATTTCGGCAAGGCGCTGCCGAAGCTTCGCCGTCAGGTCGAACTGGATCTCAAGCGCCGCGACCTCGCCCGCGAAGCTGTGCTCGCGGCGGTCATCCGCCTGCTCGACACCGAGCATATCCGCGTCGGCAACGAGGAATATGCCAAGACCAACAAGAGCTTCGGCGCGACGACCCTGCGGCGCCGCCATCTCAAGCGAACCGGCCACGGCCTGCAGATGCGCTTTACTGGCAAGCACGGCATCGTCCATGAGGTGAAGATCACCGACACTAACCTCAAGCGCATCTGCAAGCGCTGCCAGGAGCTGCCGGGCCAGATGCTGTTTCAGTACGTCAATGGCGACGGCGATCCAAAGCCGATCACCTCGGGCGACGTGAACGATTATATCCGCGAGGCGACGGGCGGCGATTTCACCGCCAAGCATTTCCGCACCTGGAGTGCGAACGTCATCGCCTTCGAGCAGATGTTGAAGAAGGCCGAGGACGCGCGGATCACCGTTAAGACTGTCATCGAGCCCGTCGCCGAGGCGCTCGGCAACACGCCGGCGATCAGCCGCAAGTCCTACGTCCACCCCAAATTGCTCGACGCGGTGAAGGCCGACCCGCGCGATCCGCTCGACGGCCTCGATCGCCCGACAGGCCGCAAGCGGCTGTCATCGGCCGAGATCGGCCTTCTCGAATTCCTCACTCGCCGGAAGCGGCGCAAAACCGCCACGGCTTGATTGCTGCTTCCTCGACAGCCAAGAACATGGGCCATGGGGCTCGACCAATTGCATGCATGGTTCGTCGCCAATCATGACGGGCTGATTCTCGGCGCAATCGCCGCCGCGGCAATCGTCACCGTACTCCTGGCCGTGCGCTGGCTCGGACATCGCGCGCTCGCCCGCGATCCGGAGCATCTGACTTGGCGTTCGATCATCGGCCGCGCCTTCGCCCGTACGCATCTGACTTGGCGTTCGATCATCGGCCGCGCCTTCGCCCGTACTTCGGTCTTTTTCATCGTCGCGGCGGCGGCCGACAGCTTCTCGACCTATGCCGCGCTCCCTCATGCCCTGGCCCGGGTCATCGACATCGCCTTCATCATCGCCTTCGCCTTCCAGGGTGCGGTCTGGGCGCGCGAGTTCATCCTCGGGCTGATCGGCCGCCGCGTCGCCGAGGAGCAGGGGTCGGGAGCTCTGGCCAACGCCATGGCGATCATCCGCGTGCTGGTCAGCGTCGCCGTCTTCGCGATCGCAATCATCCTGATGCTCGACAATCTTGGCGTGAACGTCACCGCGCTCGTCGCTGGCCTCGGCATCGGCGGCATCGCAATCGGCCTCGCCGCTCAGGGCATCTTCTCCGACCTGTTCGCGGCGCTTTCGATCCTGTTCGACAAGCCATTCAAGAAAGGAGACACGATCCGCTACGACCAGAGCACCGGCACCGTCGAGCGGATCGGCCTCAAGACCACGCGCATCCGCTCGCTGACCGGCGAGCAGCTGATCATGGCCAACACCAAGCTGCTCGAGCGCGAGATCCACAATATGGCGGCCGCCAAAGCCCGGCGGATGACGGTCTATATGGCCGTCAGCCTGAAGACCGAGCCGAAGAAGCTCGACCGGATTCCCGAGCTTGCCGAAGCGGCGGTCGCCTCCCGTGACGGCTGCAAGCTGGTGCGTTGCGCCGCCAACGGCGTCGGCTCGGGCGCGGTCAGCTTCGAGCTGGTCTATGACGACAAGGCGATCGACAATAATCGCACTGCCGCCAATCGCTCGGGTGTGATCCTCAACCTCGTCCGCAACCTGCAGGCCGATAAGATCGAGCTGACGAGGATGTCCGACATCTCGCCGCCGCTGGCGCCTTTCTAAGGCGTCACTCCGCGGGGGGAGCCTCCTCGGCCGGCAATGGTGCGGTTTTGATGGCCGAAGCCTCAAACTCCTCCGACATGACCTCATCCGACTGCTGCTTGCTGAACTTGCGCTTGAACCACGCGCGCAACGCAACGGCGCCGGCGATGATGAATGCAATCGCCTTCTTCGCGAAGAGGAGGATGACGGCGAGCAGCCCGGCCTTCTTGGCGACGAGCAAGCCCGCTCCAGCGGCCACGAGGCCGGCGAGGCCATAGTCCGCCATCTTGTCGGTCGACGGGTTGAAGTCGCCGTAGGACGAGCCTGAATCGAACCTCACGGTCGATCCTAGCCCCTTCGCCGCCAGCTGCACGTTCTTCAGATTGTTCATGGAATCGACCATGTTCAGGCTGAGAACGCCGGTCCGGCCAAGCGTACGAACGTCATAGTTGAGAGTTTCGCCCTGCGACCCGTCGAACTGGATGTCGCGCGCCCAGATCAGGGTGCGCGTCGCGGGATCGTAGGTCGGCTTCTGAGCCCAGCCGACGATGTGGCTGCCGGCATAGCCCTGCTCGCGCGCCTGCTTGTTTGCTTCCTCCTCGGACGACTTCATGTCGGCGAGGACGGATTCATAATCCTGGCTCGTGGCGTCCTTGTCGCTGACGTGGCCGGTCTCTTCATACTGGATGACCGCGCCCCAGATTTGGTCGCGGAACGACTTGCCGGCCGGGAATACCATGCCGAGAACATTGCTGACCTGGTCGGGCGGATTGCCCCACGCTTCGCTCAGCACCCGCTTCGCTTCGTCCGCCGGCAGGTAATAATAAGCATTGCCGAGCTGCAGGCTGACGTGCGCGGCCGGAATTGCGACCGTTCCGGTTTGCGGGTGAAGCGAGCTTTCCAGCGCGCTCATCTTGGCGTCGAGCGCAGCTTTCGCCTGCTCTTCCGACTGTGGCGACGACGCCGGCTGCGACATCGCCTGCGGCGCAGCCGACGCGAGCAGCAACCCAACGCAAATTGCGGATACTCTTCCAAACTTCATGAAAACCCCCGTTTCCCGATCCGGCGAGTTGTCAGGGCTTACCAAGGACTTGTCAAAGACAAATCGGTGACGATGCCGAGGGCCGGCGGCACTGATGCAGCGCCGCAACGATCCGCCCATTGCAGTCTATTCACACGCCTGCAAATAACAGCCGATGCCCATCGCGAGCTTCGACGACATCCGCTCCCGCATCGGCGAAGAGGTCGGTGTTTCGTCGTGGATCGAGATCGACCAGCAGCGCATCGACACCTTCGCCGACGCGACCGAGGATCATCAGTTCATCCACATCGACGCGCAAGCCGCGGCGGCTGCGGGACTAGGCGGCACCATCGCCCACGGCTTCCTGTCGCTGTCGCTCTTGTCGCGGATGGCGGCGGACGCCTCGCTAATGCCCGACGGCCTGAAGATGGCGCTCAACTACGGGCTCGACCGCGTGCGCTTCCTCGCCCCGGTTCGCTCGGGCAAGCGCATTCGCGGCCGCTTCACGCTTGACTCCATCGAGGAGAAAGCGCCGGGGCAATGGCTGTTGCGTCACACTGTAACCGTCGAGATCGAAGGCGAGGAGAAGCCGGCTTTGTCCGCGCAATGGCTCGGCCTGATGTTCGTTTAGGAGAGAAGAATGCCCCGCGACGCCGTGATCGTTTCCACCGCCCGGACGCCCATCGGCCGAGCCTACAAGGGCGCATTCAACGCCACGTCCGGCCCGACTTTGGGCAGCCTCGCCTTGAAGCCCGCGATCGAGCGCGCCGGCATCGATGCGGGCGAGATCGACGACGTCGTCTGGGGCGCGGTGCTTACCCAAGGCACGCAGTTCGGGAATATCGGCCGCCAGGTCGCGCTTCGCGCCGGCTGCCCGGTCAGCGTCTCTGGAATGACGATCGACCGCCAATGCTCGTCGGGCCTGATGGCGATCGCCACCGCCGCCAAGCAGATCATCACGGACAAGATGGACGTCGTCGCCGCCGGCGGGCAGGATTCGATCAGCCTGGTGCAGACGCCCGAGATGCGGATCGCGCCCGATCCCTCGCTGATTGCGATGCACAAGCATGTCTACATGCCGATGCTGCAGACCGCCGAGACGGTCGCGCGGCGCTACAACATCAGCCGCGAACGCCAGGACGAATATGCGCTGAAGAGCCAGCAGCGCACTGCCGCCGCGCAGGCCGCCGGCCGCTTCGACGATGAGATCGTCCCCGCCACCACGACCATGGCAATGAAGGACAAGGACACTGGCGAAGTCTCAATGAAGGAGATCACGGTCTCCAGGGACGAAGGCAACCGCGCCGACACGACGCTCGAAGGGCTGTCGGGCCTCAACCCCGTCCTCGGTCCGGACACGTCGATCACCGCTGGCAATGCCAGTCAGCTGTCGGATGGAAGTTCGGCCTCGATCCTGATGGAGGCGGGCGAAGCTGCCCGCCGCGGCCTCGCGCCGATGGGCCGATATGTCGGCATGGCCGTCGCCGGCACGGAGCCCGACGAAATGGGCATCGGCCCGATCGACGCCGTCAACAAACTGCTCAAACGCAACGGCCTCAAGGTCGACGACATCGGCCTGTGGGAGCTGAACGAGGCCTTCGCGGTCCAGGTGCTCTACAGCGCCGAGCAACTCGGCATCCCCGAGGACCGAATGAACGTCGATGGCGGCTCGATCTCGATCGGCCACCCCTACGGCATGAGCGGCGCGCGAATGACCGGCCACGCCTTGATCGAAGGCAAGCGCCGCGGCGTGAAATATGTGGTGGTCACCATGTGCGTCGGCGGCGGAATGGGCGCTGCCGGCTTGTTTGAGGTGCTCTAGCTGGATGCCCTTGCGGGTTGCGGTTGCCATCGCCCTTGGATTTTTCGTGGCGGGCGAACCGGCCTTTGCGTGCCTCTATCCTCCGCCGCCATTGAAGCTGCCAGGGGAAGCTGAGGAAGCCTGGAAGAAACGTGCGACCGAACAGTTGAACGCGCACATTCAGGAAGCCCATCGGGCGACTGAAGCGAAATACTTCGTTCAGGCGCACGCCATCTATTTCGCCAGGATAATCCGCAGCGAGGAAATCAAAGTTGATGGAACGCCCTACGGTAGACGCGTCGTCGTCAAGCCGCTCGAAGCCATTCGCGGACCTCTGCGGAGCGCGACCCTCGAGCTACGCGATCGCGAACTAACGTCCTGCGGGCTCGATGGAGACGGCTGGGCAACCTGGGGCCAAGTCAGTCACATCGTCGTCGTCTTCGAAGGCGTTGAAAACGAAGGCATGAGTTTTCACTCGTCCATCTTCAGCGAAATGGCTGCAGAAGCGATGCATCCGAAGCTTGTCGAAGCTTGGTCGAGGTGGAAGGCGCGGGCGAACTTTCTTTACGACAGTGGGTCGGAGAAAGAGCGATGATCGCGCACGGTCACTTTATCCGGCTAAAGTAATTCGTCCGCAGCAGCGGCTTGCCGTCTGGGCCGAAATAGGCGGCGGTTTCGATCATCGTCTTGCCGTCCGGCGCGACCGTGTAGACGCGCGTCGACGCGGAGATACCACTTTTCGCCAACTGCATCACCATCACATTCGGAGCCGGCAGCTTGGCAGCCACCGTATCCGCCTCCGTTTGATCGCCGGTGATGGGGCCGGGCGTCCCGTCCAGCCCATTGGTGGCGACCATGTGCCGTTCCGATCCATCGCCTCCGTAGATGTCCACGTGAGTCGTCCATTTTCCCGCACCCGCATCGCTGAACGTGAAGGTGACGCTCTTGGGCCGCGCTTCGGGAGGCATAGGCAGGCGAGTCACGTCGACTGCCCACGTGCCGAACAATGGCGATGGGGGCACAACAGCGTGGGATGCGGCTGTGACGGCAGCAAGCGCGAGAAGCATGTTCATTCAATGCCATCCTTTCCCAGACAGGCTGCGTGATCGGAAAGTCGATCAGTCGCGCCGTCGGCAGCGTTGCAATGTGATAATGTTACATATATCCTTATCATAGTGAAATCGTCTTTCGGCCTTCGACTGTCTGGGTTGTTCATGGGCGCGTTAATCAGCCCTGCAGCCGCGCGCGCCTGCCTTCCAGCCCCTCCTGAACTGAGGTTGGAGGGTGAAAGCGACAGCGCTTACCAGGCTAGAAGCGCCGTCGTGCAACAACAGCGAGCCGACGCGTGGTTGAAAGAGCGCCAAACTCGAGCGCTCAGCCGTGCAAATCTCATCTTCATTGGACGGGACACCGTTTGGTGGCCGCCAGACAAAGGCAAGGTCCGATGGAAGAAGGGTCGCCCAGTCCCGCCACCCGTAATCGTGCCCCGACTTACGTTTCCGGCTCCCTCATATTTCAAGCCAATCGCATGGTTGAGGGGAGCCAAGACGACAGACCTGTTCCAGCTGCGAGCTGATTGGACAGACTGTGGCGCGCTTGGCCTGGGCGATACCTCCTCCAGTGAGGCCGGAGACCTCTTCGTGTTTTTCGCAGCGAAGACTCCGTTGTTTAGGGAGAATCTAATCGACGCGATCGCGGTCGACAGCATCACCGAGCCTGCGCTGACGGACTTCGTCGCTAAGTATCGAAAGGCGAAACCCAAAGTGCCACCGGCGGGTTGAGGAGGCAAAGAGGAGGACAGCAAATGCCCGAAACCAGCCAGCCCCTCGTCGAACGCGTCGCCCGGGTGCTCGCCGGGGCCGCGCTNAGCAGCAATGCCGACGGCAGCGATCCGTCGGCGGGCGACAAGGTCGACCGCGCGTGGCGCGAGCATGTGAACCAGGCGCAAGCGGTGCTGCACACGATGCGCGAGCCGGACGAAGCGATGGCAGCTGTCGGCGATACTGATATGTGGCGTAACATGGTCGAAGCAGCGATCGCGCAACGGGTCGATTGAGCCCGCGGGACAGCCACTGCGAGTCCAAGCCGAGCGCCCATCCANGTTGGACGCTCGTCGCCTGCATCCTCGCCTCGAGCCTGAGCTTCGTCGACGGCTCGGTCCTCAACGTTGCACTCCCCGCGATCAAGTCGAGCTATGGCGCGGGCGCCCAGGACGTGCAGTGGGTAGTCAACGCTTATCTGCTGCCGCTGTCCGCCTTGCTGCTGCTCGGCGGAGCGCTCGGTGACCACTTCGGGCGAAGGCGCTTGCTGGTCACCGGGACAAGCTTGTTCGCCGTCACCTCTCTCGCCTGCGCGCTCGCGCCGAGCCTGCCGGTCCTGCTCGCCGCACGGGCCGGCCAGGGGATCGGCGCCGCGCTATTGCTGCCCAACAGCCTTGCTTTGCTCAACGCCGCCTTCCAGGGCGAGAAGCGCGGTCGAGCAGTCGGCATCTGGGCGGCTGCGGGCGCCGCGGCTGCAGCCGTCGCCCCGCTGATCGGCGGCTGGCTGGTCGGAAGCGTCGGCTGGCCGTCGATCTTCTATATCAACCTGCCCCTGGCGATCGGAGCGATCCTGCTAGCGTTGAAATTCGTCACCGAGAGCAGCGAGCCCGGCGGCGGCCGGACCGACTATGTCGGCGCATTCCTCGTCACGGCGGGGCTAGGCGGGATTACCTATGCGCTGACTCTATGGTCCGCGGTGGGGCATTTCACCAATGAAGCGCTGATCGTCGGTGCGTTGGGGATCATTTTCACCGCCGCCTTCCTCTTTGCAGAGTACCGCCGCGGCAACCGTGCGATGATGCCGCTGAGCCTGTTTCGGAGCCGTTGCTTCTCCGGCCTGAACCTCCTCACCTTCCTGCTCTACGGCACGTTCGGTGTGGCGATGCTGCTGATCCCCTACGTGTTGATCACAAGCGGCGGCTATTCCCCGGTCGAGGCCGGGCTCGCGATGCTGCCCCTGCCGATCGTGATGACCGTCGCTTCGCCCAGCATGGGTGGGCTTGCCGCACGAATTGGGCCGCGGATCCCGCTGACCGTCGGCCCGGTGGTCGTAGCCGTCGGGATGGGACTGTCCTGGCTGATGAGCCCGGACTCGAGCTATTGGGCCGCAGCGTTCCCCACGATGCTCGTGCTGGCGATGGGCATGACCATCGCCGTCGCGCCGCTGACCGCGTCGGTGCTCGGCTCGGTCGAGGAGCAGCATGTGGCGATGGCGTCGGGCTTCAACAGCGCCGTCGCCCGGACCGGCGGCCTCATCGCGACAGCGTTGCTCGGCGCGGTGATCGCCAGCAGCGGCAAGCAACTGTTCGCCGGCTTCCACGTCGCCATGCTCGTCTCGGCTGGCGTGTCAGTGCTGGCCGGCATCGTCGCGCTGACGATGCTCGGCGGCGTAAAGATGAAGAAAGGAGCCTAGCCCTTCGTCTTGGCGATGAAGCCGTCGATGACGGTTTCGAGCAACGTCATCGGCACGCTTCCACCAAGCACGACCGCATCGTCGTAGCGACGCAGATCGTACCTGCCCCCAAGCGCCGCCTTGGCCTTGTCGCGCAGGCGATTGATNTCGAGGTGGCCAACTTTGTAGCCGCACGCCTGTCCGGGCATCGAGCAATAGCGGTCGACCTCCTTCGTGACCGACGAGCGCGGATCGCCGTTCGTCTTCACGAACCAATCGATCGCCTGGTCACGCGTCCAATGCTTGGCGTGGAGGCCCGTATCGACGACCAGCCGGCATGCGCGGAAGCTCATCGATTGCAGATAGCCGAGCTCGCCGAGCGGATCGCCGTCGTAGACGCCAAGCTCGTCGGCCAGCTGCTCGGCATAGAGTGCCCAGCCCTCGCTATAGGCATTGAACGCCAGCATCGAGCGGATGAGCGGCATACGGTTGGCATAATCGCCCTGCCAGACATGACCCGGAATGCCTTCGTGGTAACAAAGGGTCGGAAGCGAGAACTTGGGCCATTCCGAGGTGTCGCGAAGGTTGATGTAATATTGGCCCGGCACCTTGCCGTCGATCGACCCAGCGGCAGCGTACCCACCCGGCGCTCCGGCCTCGATCGCCGGTGGGACGCGCTTGATGATCAGCCGCCCCGGAACCATCGTCGCAAAGGCGTGCGGCAGTCGCGTCCGGATGTCGGCGATGCGGCCGTTGAGGTAAGCCAGCAGCTGCGCGCGGCCTGCATCGTTGTTCGGGAACAGCTGCTTCGGGTCCTTGCCGAGCGCGCCCATGCGCTCACCGACGGTGCCGCCGGTGATGCCCTGCTTTTGCATGATGGCTTCCATCCGCGACTGGATCTCTTTGACCTGATCCAAGCCGAGCTGGTGGATGTCGTCGGGCGAACGAGTGGTGGTGGTGCCGGCCTGCAGCACCCAGCGGTAGTAGGCGTCACCGTCCTTGAAGTGCCAGACGCCCGCGTCGGATTTCGCGACTGCCCGGTGCTGCTTCAGTTCGTCGAGCTGACGCTGGAGCGCGGGAATAACCTTTGTCGCCATCGACTGGGTGACGCGGTCAGCGAGCTTGTCGTCGGTCAGCTCGGCCTCGCCCATCTTCTTCTTGAAGGTCGCCAGCACCGCCGACTTGTCGGCGGTTTCGGCCGCGCCGCCGCCGATGATCTTGAGCGTGCTGTCGAGCGTAAAATCGGGCGCAACGACGCCGATGCCGCGATCGTGCTTCAGGCGCTCGGTCTCGCCGTCGACATTGCGAGCGTAGGCATCGACCCGGTCGGCGAACGCGAGCGCATCATCGGCGTTTGCAATGGTGTGCCGGCTGTCGAGGAAGTCGGGGATATCGATGTAGCTGCTGCCGAGCTGGTTCACGACATAGGGCGTGTTGCGGAAGCCGTTGTTCGGATCGAGCACGAGCGGATCGCCGAATGGAAAGGCATATCCTTTCTGCGCCAGCTCATGCGCCTGGAGCGCGACCGCGCCGTTAAGCTTTTCCGGCTGCGACAGATCAACAAGGTCGAATGCCTTAAGCCGCGTCAGCCGGTCGCCAATCGCCTTGCGGCGCGCATCGACGCCGGTCGGTGTCTGGTCCTGCCACTGGTGGTTGAGCGGGGCGAGCTTACCCGTCGCAATGCCAAGGATGGTCGCGTTCTGCGGATATTCGGCGAGCATCTCGTCGGCGATGCCCTGCAGGGTCTTGGCGAGATCACCCGTACCCGCGCCGGCGGATTCGTTGTTCGAAAACTTGCAACCAGCCAGCAGACCCGCCGCCGCCGCCGTACCCAGAAACTCCCGCCTGCCCAGCATCGCCGTCATCACGCTCTCCCTCTTTCCAGGAAGCGCTATAACGGCAGAGCATCAGGGAAACAGGAGGTTTCGGCGACCGGTCTTAGTCGTTGGCGGCGATGAACTTCTCGACCACCGGAGCGATCTTCTCGCGCCACTTGCGGCCGTTGAAGATGCCGTAGTGGCCGACATCCTTGGCCATGAAATACTTCTTCTTCGGCGCCGGCACCCTGGTCGAAATCTCGAGCGCGGCCTTGGTCTGCCCGAGGCCAGAAATGTCGTCGCGCTCGCCCTCGATGGCGAGCAAAGCCGTGTCGTGGATCGCGCTCGGCTTCACCAACCGTCCGCGATGCTCGAGCTCGCTGTCCGGGAGCAGGTGTCGCTGGAACACCGCGTCCACCGTCTGCAGGTAGAATTCGGCGGTCATGTCGCAGACCGAGCGATATTCGTCGTAGAAATGCTGCGTCGACGCCGCACTCTCATCGTCGCCGACCACGAGATGCTTGAACATCTCCCAGTGCGAAATGAGGTGTGAGCCGAGATTCATGGTCATGAACCCAGCGAGCTGCAGGAAGCCGGGGTAAACCTTGCGCCCCGCGCCTGGGTAGATCATCGGCACGGTCGCGATCACGTTCTGCTCGAACCAGGCGAACGGCCGCTGCGTCGCGAGCGTGTTGACCGCGGTAGGCGCTTTTCTCGTATCGATCGGGCCGCCCATCATGGTCAGGCTCTTTGGCCGATAGGGATTCTTGTCTTCCGCCATGATTGCGGTTGCCGCGTAGGCTGGGACCGCGGGCTGGCAGACCGCCAGCAGGTGCGGCCGCTCCTTGGTCTTGGTCCCGATCAGCTCCAGGAACTCAATCAAATAATCGATGTAATCGTCGAGATCGAAGCTGCCGTCCCTGGTCGGCACCAGCTTCGCGTCGCGCCAGTCGGTGATGTAGACGTCGCAGGTCGGCAGCAGGCGCTCAACGGTTCCGCGCAACAGCGTCGCATAGTGGCCGGACATCGGCGCGACGATCAACAGCTGCGGGCTTTCGTCATGCCCTTCACGGTAGAAATGCTTCAGCTGCCCGAACGGCTTCCTCAGCAGGATCTCCTCGTGGACGGGGATGTCCTTGCCGCGGATGTGGACGCTCTCGATCCCGAATTCGGGCTTGCCGCGCGGAGCGGCGGCGTGAGCGAAGACCTCCAGGCTGGCGGCCGCGATCGGACCCATCGAGCTATAGCCCCAGGGATTGGCAGGGTTGTTCAGCCATCCGGCGCCCAGACCCGCTAGTTTGCTCGCACCTGCGAGAAACGAGCGCTGAACTTCATAGGCGTCGTAGAGCATCGAACCTCATATCTACCCTCGTAAAGTGAACCAATGTGGCGGCCGTTTGGTCCACTGGCAAGGCAATGTTGCGCCGCAAAAGGAGAAGGTTGTGGAAAATACCAAGCGTCAGAGCAGCTTGGTGATGATCAGCGAGACATTATCGGGGGCGCCCCGCTCCAGCACCTTGGCGATCAATCGGTCAGCGACCTCATCGAGCGAGCCGTTCCTCAGCTCGAGCGCAAGCTCCTGGTCGTTGACGACGCGGGTCAGCCCGTCGCTGGCGACGATGTAATGATCCCCTCTTAGCGCCTCACCGCCAATGACCTCGACATCGACAATCTCGCGGACGCCGACCGCCCGGGTGATGACATTTGAGTTCGCGTGCCCTTCGGCCTCGTCAGGCCGGAGCATTCCGGCATCGACCAGATCCTGAACCAGGCTGTGGTCGCGCGACAGGCGGATCAGCCCGTCGTCGCGGAAGCGATAGGCGCGGCTGTCGCCGGCCCAGAAGCAGCGGAACTCGCCGGCGTCGACCGCAACCCCGACCACAGTCGTGCCGATCGTCCGGTCGCTTCCGTTGGCGCGTGCCAGGCCGATCAGCTGCCCGTTCACTTCGTGCAGCACGCCGACTGCATTGCCGACGAAAGTATCGAGGTCGGGCCCGTGCGGAAGGTTGCGCAGGGCATCGATGACCATGGCGCTGGCGACTTCGCCGGCCTCGTGTCCGCCCATTCCGTCCGCCACGACCCACAGGCCGCCGTCGGTGTCGGCGAGGATCGAATCCTCATTGATCTGGCGCTTGAGCCCGACATGGGTACGGCTCACGCACTCGAAAGGCATTCGGCCCCCTTGCGAATCCTCTAAGAGGGCTACACTAGCAATCGCTTAACGTCTGTGCGATTTCCTTTTTTGTAACCGATGTCGAGAGGGGGCGCCTCGACCCATGAATAAAGCGTACAGCAACAAGGCGTTACCGATGGGTACCGTGCTGCGCGAGTGGCGCATCGAGGAAGTTCTCGGCGTCGGCGGATTCGGCATCGTCTACAAAGCCAAAGGTATTTATTTCAACGAACTCGTTGCAATAAAAGAATATTTCCCGAGCTCGATCAGCGAGCGCGATTCGTCGGACACAGTTGTCCCGATCGATTCCGATGCCGAAGAAGTCCACGCGCTGGGCCTGAAGAAGTTCGTGGAGGAAGCGAAGCTGCTGTGGAATCTCTCCACGCCGTCGCGCCACCCGAACATTGTCAGCGTCCGCAGCCTCTTTGAGATCCATGGGACCGCGTACATGGTCATGGACTTCGAGGACGGGATCTCCCTCTCGAAGATGCTGAAGCAAGGCCGCCGCTTCAACGAGCGAAGCCTGTGGAACATCCTTCGCCCGATCGCCGAAGGCCTCGAGCGGGCGCACCGCGTCGGCGTCCTCCACCGCGACATCAAGCCGCCGAACATCCTCATCAACGAGGACAATCGGCCGGTCCTGATCGACTTCGGCTCGGCCCGGTTCGAGGCGGCGGAAGCGACCAGCACCAAGGTCACGTTCCACACGCCGCCCTACGCCGCGATCGAACAATATGTGAAAACCTACGATCAGGGCCCGTGGACCGACATCTACGCGCTCGGCGTCGTCATGTACGAATGCATCACGGGCGAGAAGCCGCCCGAGGTGCTCGAACGGCTACATGCCGGCCTCGGCACTCCGCTCGCGGGCGGAAAGTGGCCAGGCTACACCAAGAAGTTCCTGAGCGCAGTCGACGCCGCGATGGTNGTGAAACCCGACGAGCGCCCGCAATCGCTGAGTGACTGGCTCGCCATGTTCGGCAAGATGTCGGATGACGACGCAGAAACGATCGACACCGACGACGAGGCCACGCGCTTCATTGCCAAGCAGGTCGAGACCGAGGAGATCGTCCCGGTACCGCCGGTCCCCAATCTCGACCCCAAGGCTCCGGTCGAAACCGGCGTTCCTGACGATCCCAAGCAGGCCAAGTTCAAGCGTGCGGGTCAGGAGACGGGCGCCGGAAAGAAGGTTCATCCCGAGCCGGTTGTCGAGGAGCCCATCACGGAGCCGAAGGCCGAAGGCGAGCTCAATCGCCGGCGCGTCGTCGAGACCGCCGCCTCCTCGGATGCCGCGAAAGCTTCGGAGAAGGCTCCGGGCAAATCCCCCCCGGGTGAAAAGAAGGAATCCAGGAAGCCCAGCCCGGCCCTCATTGCGGCGGCGGCCGTGGGCCTGGTGGTCATCGGCGGCGGCGGCGCAATGCTGCTTCGTGGGAACGGATCGCAGGGAGGCAGCTCGGCGTCTGAGTACAACACGGGCGGCAATGCCGCCTCATCCGTGCTCGATGGCCCTGCCGGTTCCGACATTAATGTGACCGACAATTCCGGACTCACCACTGCCGCCCCGGATGCGAACGCCTTGGCCGCAACGACGAACACGACGGCTCCCTTGGATCCTCAAGCCCAGGCCCTCAAGCAGGAACAGGCGAAGGCCAAGGCAGCTGAAGCCCGTCTCGCCGCCATCCAAAAGGCGCAGAAGGCGGCAGCAGCCGCAGCTGCGTTGGGGCAAACCAAGACGAAGGAAATCGTCGCCACTCCCGGCGTGAAGACCCCTGCCACCCAGACGGCGTCGTCAAGCTCTGGCGGCGTCTCGCCGGGCAAGCTGTCGCAATTCTACTCGGTCGTCGATGACGCGCGATCGCAGGCGAAGCGCGTGATGAGGTCGGGTAATGCGCAGAATGCCGCGCTCGCGCGGAGCTACGACGGCAACCTCAAGACGCTTCGCGATTCGATCCGCGGCGTGAACTCGGACAAGGAAGCGGACCGGCTGATCAAGCAGGCGACGCTGACTCGTTCCTACGTCGAGTTTCTCGCCAAGCAGACGAAATAGTCGGGTTAATTAGAAGCGGCGAGGCGCTTGGCCGACGCATCTCCGCGTGCGGCAGCGCTCTGTTCGACCTCACCGCGCACCCGAATTGAGTGGGTCAGCACGACCTGGCCGATTTGCAGCACCGATCCGACGGGCACAATCGTCGCGCTCGTAATCCGCTCACCGTCGACGAAGGTCCCGTTGGTGGAGTTGAGATCGGTGACGAGCAGCGCGTCGGCTGCGAGGCCGAACATGCAATGCTCACGCGAAATGCTCTTATCCGGGATGACGATGTCGGCGGGCGGCATCCGGCCCACCTTCGCGCTCGGCGTATCAACGATGATGATACGGTCACCAAAGCCGGAATCAGTGATCTCGAGGCAATGGACTTCGGCGCTGTGATCCACCTCGGGCTGCTGGACCTGCGGTTCTTCGACCGGCGGCCGGACCGCACGTTCCCGCTGCTCGCCAGCGAACAAGACCTCGTCATTGCCCGGCCGGATCGGCTTGCGCTCGGGGGCCGAATGGCGGCTGTGCATGTCCAGCCTTTTCGCCGCAGCCTGCA
>JGI24737J22298_10000044_pt1 | contig 35793 bp, 32 predicted proteins | sample KBSCornC3_FD_22298 | JGI IMG/M metagenome (IMG submission 22298) | reverse complement strand
CGGGTGTGGTACCTGCTGCGCAGTTATTTTTTGTAAAAAGTGTGGATAATGCCGAATTATAATATTTCAGGATACAGGTACCGTTCGCATTAGCATATGCCTGTCCATAGGAAGATGCCGACTGTCCGTCATACATCTCACTGACAGCCTGCGCATTTGCATCTGCCGGAGATATTAAAGAGGTATACTTACCGGCCGGAACGGTATAGGTTACCGGAGGGCCGGGAACATAATTTCCCGCCGGGCAATCGTTTTTCAAAAAGCTGGCTGACTGTGCAGTATTTAAAAATGGTGTAGCATAATGATACGCGTAGTTTTTTACAATACTGCCATTTTGATCTTTAACGTTTATAAGCCGTGTAAATTCATCGTATTCAAAATAGCTGCTTTTGTTATTGGCATCGGCTGTGCTTTCAATTTCAACTCCTTTGTAATAATTAGCGGTTATCATTTGTGTAGTTTGCGGGCTTAACGCTACCTGATCAACCAAATTACCATTGGTATTGATGGTTACAGCGGTAATGCCGGACAGCGTCCATTTGTACAGGCTCCAGTTGCTATTGATCGCAGTACTTACGCCATTTACCGTTACCGATCCGCTTCCTTTTGCCCATAAGCTTACATTGTAGCTGCCGGATAATAAACCGCTTTTGGTGATAACCCCGTTAAAGCTTTTTGAGCCTGATTTACTTGACGATGATGAAATGCCCCCCGATGCATAGGTCCAGTTACCCAAATCGTCCGTTTCAAATCCAGAGTATGCAATTGTACTAAACGATGCATTATCAGCTTTAGCCAGATTATTTCCGGATTTATCTAAAATAATAGCAGTTTTAACGCCTCCCGGGTTTTCAAATTCAACGAGCCGGCTCTTGTCGTCATAAGCATTACATATGATAACAGGTTTAAAGTTATGATCTGCAGGTAATAAAACGTTACTGGAGAATGAACCTGGCGTTCCCTGCAAAGGCTTTGTCAGCTGCGACGTGTAAGTTTTAAGTGGCCTGATAACGCCGCTACTCAGCGTTTGATATTCTGTTACATTTGATTGTACCAGGTAACTGCCCGAAGGCTTGATCAGCCACGATTCTGTTAATACCGGTTTGCTGATTATATTATTGCTTGCAAGTGCAGATAACGGACCGCCCAGGTTGTAATCAAAAGGATAATAATAATATTTTCTTGCGGTATTGCCATCGGAGTTTAGCTGCGACGATGTACGAAGCATAAAATAATTAACATCATAAGTATTCTGTGTAAGTACTTCTTTCGGTAAAACGGAGCCGGTTGATGGATAGGTATACACATGCGTGGCTTTTAATTCCGCTCTCCCTATTACAGGATAGTAGTTATTGAATTTATATATGAATCTGATGGCGTACGGGTCAGAACCTCCTCCCCCCCCAAGGACATCAACTTCTCCATCTTTAGACATATATAACGATCTGTAGTTATCGTCAACCTTTTGCTGCTGAAATATATTATATTCATTAACGATCCGCTTTGTCGTGGCGCCGGTTGAGGAAAAATAAGTAGTCGTCAGCGGCAGGCCCACAGCCCAGTAGGGTTGGTCTATCGGCCTGTAAGGATAATAGTCCTTCGGATTCCACAAAGTAGTATAACTCAGGTCAGAATACTCGTACACGATCTTCCCGTTGTTGCTGCTGCCATTTTGCAGCACTTCTTCTACCCGCCTGTAACCGGCAAAGCTGCCGTCGATATTGGATATAGGATTTGCAGGATTTGTATAAGAAGTTGTCATCGTATATTTTACATGCGGATTAGACGGCCATCCGCCATCATCATAGTACCCGTTTTTAATAAAAGTAAATTCCGGTGTCTCGCCTATAAAGCCGGAAGACAGGCCATCAGTCTCCACATAATTATATTGTTTAACGATATCATGCTGTGGGTCTATCCCGTCGTGCAACGTCCGTTTCTTGATACGTAACCCGGCAACAGTAACATTGCCGCTTGTTCCGCGTTTATTGTTAAGTTCGTATTCAAACTCTTCTGAACCTCCGGTTGGATAGATAATTCTCTTTATAACACCTAATTTCGCATAATTCAAATCAGGTGTTCTATCTGCAGCCGGCCCCTGTTCAGTGGGTATCACAAAAGCGGTAGCATTTGTTGAAGCAGTAGCATTTGTTTTTCCATTGTAATAACCCCAAAAATCCAAACCAGCTTCTACTATGGACGCACTATTCACCGAATAGGTATGTGGCACAGCATTTTCATTTAAGTTTTGATCTAAAAAGTAATCGAACGCATACATTGTCTGATGATTATTATTGCTGCTAACCAAGTCAATGGCATTTAAATAATCATTCCTTTTTGTAGCAAAATATGTATTTGTAGTGGGTTGTGTATTGGTATAAGTGGCCTTGCCGTCCGTGCCCCAGTAGAGATATTTCAAATAATAACTCTTTACAACTTCTTGCTGGGTGTTAAGAATATCTATCGATTTTAACAAGGGTGATGTGTCTGGATCAGTTCCATCCAAAAAGTAATTTAAATTAATTTTAGTTTGATCTGAAAAAGTAATACTCTGCAGGTCTGCTCCTTTTGCTCCAATTCCCCCAGAAGTTGATGCGTTCCCGAACGGCATGTCTGATCGTTTACTATACACCCCCGTTGATCCGGCCCCTGCCCATGTTTGCCTAACTATGTATTGATAAGTTATCGATTCTTCGCTAAATGGCGCTTCTATTTTAGTTAATAACCAGGATGAGGGATACTCCTTCATATAATAGACAGCTGTAGGCGTCAGGCCAGGATTAGGATCCTCTTCTTCAGTTACCTCGGTCTGATTAAAGTAATATTTTATTCCAGCTTCGTCAATGATCATGAACGAGGCTAATTTAAATTGCGTGCTGCTGGTAAAATTGGGGATTATTTTTACTTTACTATCTGTTACTACTATCACCTGCTTGTCTTTACCGATATAAAACTTGCCGGATTTCCCAGGAATACTAAATTCAAAAATATCATGCTGGGAATCTGCAGTCCCATCAGCATAATTAAAGGTTGGATCCGCACTGTTTATTCTGCTGTCGCCATCCGGCTTGTAGGTTATGCCATTATTGTACAAAACACCATTCCATTTGGTAATCGGGGTTCCATCCGATGAAGTTTCACTGGATTGAAAATCATCGGGAATACCTCTTGTGTGCCTTACGATAGTGCCGCCGGCACGAAGCAGCCAGCCCCTGCCTGTTATATTAGTAGGCTCATTCGCTTTTATACCGCCGGCACCAGTATAAACAAGTTGCATGCTGAAATCCAAAACGGACATTTTCTTTTCATATAGCGGCAAATCTATCTTCGCCATCCCGGTGAAGTTATTCATCGGGATATTGTCAATCTTGCTGAATGCATACGCATTCGGCGAATGCATGCTAAAGTTGTGCGTATAATCAGATTGAGCCTGGACGGCTCCAGCTATAAATAAGGTAAAAAATAAGACCAGCGATAAACGGTGAAACATCGTTGTTAGGTTTAAAGAGTGTAAAGGTTTATGATAATAAAGACTATGAATATGTAACTATGGCTTTATTTCAGTTTGTCGGCAAGCAAGTTAAATTGCTTACTCAACTGATCAATTTGCTGCTGCTGTAATTTCAATTTGGCTTGAACAGGGCTATTACCTTGTGATTGCTCTTTCAACTCTTTATCTTTTTCGATCAGGTACAAGGTTAATTCTTCCACTTTCTTCATGAGTAGCTTGTTCATTTCCCCTACATTCAATCCTTCCTTTGCTATTTGCTGTTCTGATGGAATTTCTGGTAAATGCCGGTTTTGGTCGATGTATTTTTTCACCTCTGATAAGGAGGGTAGCTGATAATCCTTCCTGAAAACATAATCGGCCCAGCCGGTTTCTACCCTGATTTCTTTAGCCCTGATCTTACCATTAACCGATAAGCGGTAACCAGGATCGGGAGATGAGGTATTTAATCCAATATTACCATTGAGATCGGTGATCAGTACCGGGGTAACCGTTATAGATGATGTAATATCCGTACCCGCCGGAACTGCGGTCTGCGTAGTTATACTTACCTGCTGTGCTGTAGTAGCATACCCAAATAAATAGGCTTTTACAGCGAACGCAAAGTAGTCGCTGGCACTGTTAACCGCAAGATAAAAACTTGTTGTAGTACCGCTTTGATAGATCTTGAGACTGCCAGGTCCAAAGGAAGAACCACCTTGAGTAATCTGGTTAACACTGAGGCCTCCCCGATTTGCGATGTAAAAAGTCGTAGTTCCTTTATCATTAGAACCCCAGCCGCCGCCTATAATATCTACTTGTAACTTCTGACTATTTGCAGCATTATCGGGCGAAAATCCCAGGCTTCCTAAAAAAACATAATTAACAGCAGGGGTAATGTTGGGGCCACAGGCGATAGCCGTGTATTGCGCCTTACAGAAAGGCACCAGAATCATACTAATAAGTATACTTAAACAGAGTCTTTTAATTACCATTTTGATTTGTTTTATTTTTGACTAGTTGATTGCGGACCATCATTTTTTTTAATGTATGCTCTAATTTTTCTATGCGGATCTCCTGTTGTTTGTCTTTCCGATCTTTTTCTATCAGGTACAGGGTTAATTCTTCCACTTTCTTTATTAACAGCTTGTTCATTTCTCCCAGATTCTGGCCGTTTGTCGCTATTTCCTGCTCGGACGGTATTTCTGGCAAATGCTGATTTTGATCGATGTATGCCTTAACTTCCGTTAAGGATGGTAGCTGATAAGCTGGCTTGAAAACATAGTCGGGCCAGTTGGCAGTCTCTACTTTGATTTGTTTGGCGCGGATACTACCGTTAACTGAGAGCGCCTCCCTCGGTGTATTGGTTCCAATACCTACATTCCCACTGATATACAGTTTATCCGGCGACGACCAGGCCGGCGGATCGTACCCGATCCCTACACCTGTTCCGTTAACCTGCAGCACTTTTCCGCTTTCGGTACTATTGAGATCGATGAACCTAAAATTGCTGGCATAGGCCGGGGTTCCCCAAGTTCCCTGGTAGAACATTTTCAGCGCGGTTGTCTGATTTACGTCGTACTGGTTGAAAATGTGCAACCTGGCAGCAGGCGCAGGAACACCCACGCCTATGGCTGCGGCAAAATACCCCTGACCGTCCGCCCTGACACTGAAGTTTGTGACCCCATTGGTAACCCCATCATAATAAACGTTTGCTGAACCTACGGGTTGGTCAGTCCATGCCCGAAAAATTCCGTAACCCGGAAAAGAATAGGTATTGCCCAACTGGTGGCCAACAAAAAATGACTGCCCAATTGAGGTCTGGGCGACGATCTTGGTATTATTGTTCAATGCGTCATTTGCATCTACCGTAACCGTTTTCGTTTGTGCAAATCCGGTATGGATTCCCGCCAAACCAGTTATGGCCAGTAATAAAATTTTTTTCATCGTTTATTCGATTTGCTTTTTAGTTGTTTAACCTCTTTTTTCAATGCTGTTATTTCTTCTGTTGCTTTAATCATATACAGCGTCATTTCCTCCATTTTCTTTAACAAAAGCTTATTTGCCTCGCTCACGTCAAGGCCGGTTTTGATAATCTCTGCCTGCGATGGCATTTCAGGCAAATGCTGATTTTTTTGGATATAGGCTTTAACTGAACTTAAGGCAGGTAGCTTATAGCTTTTTTCAAATACATAATCCGCCCAACCATTGAGATCTATGTTAACCTGTCTGGCATGAACAGTTCCGTTAACATCAAGCTTGTTTTGTGGATTGGCTATACCGATGCCGACATTTCCCGCATTAATAGCCAAAGGGTAAATCCCGGCAGTTGTTGGCGAGGAAGGCATTGTGCCACCCCAGGAAGGGACGTATGCGCCAGTGCCGTCAAAGTGAGCGGTTACCGTGTTCCCCCCATTCCTGTTTGCAATATTGAATACTAAATAGATAACAGAATTGTCCGAACTGAACACATAGCGGAAGTTACTCATCACCACAGTGTTGTTATAATAAGTATTGCTTAGAATTGACAGCGAGCTGTTGTAATCAAACTGGGTCGCATTAGCCAGAAGCACCACCGTCTGAACCCTATTAGCCGCTTCAAAACTGACCGTATATGTTCCTTTTATCCGGGCACCGCTCGCTATAACGTAGGTGCCATCAGATAGTACGGATATACCCTGGGTGTCATTCACATTATATCCTTTAATACTGATGGCTCCACCTACGTCAAGAGTGGTTGCCGGATTGGTTGTTCCTATCCCTACATTACCGGTGTTATTATTATAAATAGTGGTGCCACTGGTAGTCCATTGCTGTGCAAAAAGGTAGTCCGATATAAAAACAAGCAGAATTGTGATTAAGGTTAATCGTTTCATGGAGTTTATTTAAGATTGTTGGTTCGGTTAATGATTGTCTATGTATTTAAGAATGTTTCGTCTTTATCTTTGATGTTCTTTAAACGTTGGAAGTTGCTATAGTCATAATATGCGATCATTCTCATGGAAGCCTTTCATATTCGTCATACTAATCAGGGGATCATAGGTCTATGCAGTCATCGGGATAGATACTGGGTAAAAGCAAACATCATCAATCTGTGCAAAGGATATCTTGCTGTTCATAGCTGTTTCTTCCGATACATCAAGGGACGGGGAATAATTTGAAGTACTACAGTTTGGATATTTGAAGAATTCCCCGCCGGAAAATCGACCAGGAATAAAATAAGAACCAGAAGTTTTTTCATATACTTCGCAATAGAGGTTTAAGGTTTATTTTTATTACTTACTGCCTGGCTGCCCGTTAGAAATCAGCACGGTAGTATCATTTATTATTCAATGTTAATTATTAGGTGTTAAAATAACAATTATATTTAAAAATATAATCAGAGAAAATATTTTTAAATATTAATCAATATTAAAAGCAAGTAAAGAGAGATAAATTAATTAAAAATTGATTTTCAAGAAATCTGAATAAAATATAGCGCATTGAATTAATCAATCGATTCGTAATTAGTCCTGTTCGGGCTAAGGAAACGCCAGCCCGAGTAGGACTCGAACCATAAACTGTACGGTTCGAAAACTGCATAGTCACGGATCGTTAAAAGTGTTCTAATTCGCTTAAAACACGGATTTGGTCACTTAAGTGGTTCGAATTCCGCCCAGTTTGGGGACGAATTAATAGCATATAGTTAAATGATTGCCCCCGAAACTGGGCTCGAACCCGCAGCTAATAGCCGAGAATATTCTCAAATTACTCATCAAGCGGTTCGACTTTAGTCCTGTTGATATTTATATTTAAGATACTTCGATATTGTTCCGTTTTCGAATTCGAATATCTACATATATTGTTAACTTTAGGTTAAAATCTGACCTATGCGAGAACAATACTTCAAACACCGGGCAACGTTCGATTTTAACAAGGATACTAATGATATAGGCCGCCCATTTTTTTGGAATAAAAAAGTTGAGGACAACCACTTTCTTAATCTGCTTTACCGAAAGAGTGAACAACAATTCGATGAACTGTATAAATATCACCTGCAATTTTTCCTTTCCGAATACGATGATGCAACCGAGCAGGAGTTCTTCAGGTATGTGTGGGAAGTCATACAGGATGCCATCGCACAATTAAGACATAAAGACAGGTATACCTCCAGTCACGCCGACAACTTCCGGAATAAATTTCACCTTAACCGGTTTTCAGAATATCTTCAAAGCATCGATGAGTGGAACCTTGGCCGTACCCAGGCCGAGATCATTGCGGAGAAGGAAGGCCAGATCAAGATCCTTAAGGAACAAGTACAACGCCTGATGGATGAGCGCAGAGAAGCTGAGAAGTTGGACACCGATTACCCGATCAACATTGCCAGCGGTCATTTCCTCACCGTAGTTGACCTGTTCAAGAAGATCGAGGCTTTGAAAGTAGGCGATAAGGAACTGGTATTTTCGCAGATGCCTATCACCTGGGCCAAACTGATTAGCCGGTACTTTCAGGAAGACGGTGAACCCATCAAATTAGACCGCGTGCGACGCTACTACCCGCGCGATGCAGGTAATCCGAGTGGCAGGTCATCTGCTATCCCTTCCGAAAATCAGCATTTCAACATAGTTCCGGCAAAACGCAGGCAAGTTAAGATCAAATTTTAGGTCAACTTTTCTTTTGCAGGCAAACGTTTACAATTGCCTTTAAATTATTCAGTACGCTCTTTTTCAGCACTATGCTTTGCCTGCCATTACCATAGCTTGGTTTATGGTAATGAATGATATCGCTTTGCTAACATCTTTGCTTCGTACCCGGTACCGGCGGTACAAGTATGAAGTAACGATTTAACGAAGGAGGCTATTATGCAAGCAAGTGAACTGATCACTAAAGGAGATCTGAATGAATTTAAAAGCGAACTGTTAACGGAAATCAAGAAACTGGTTCAACTGGACGAACAGGGGCAGTCCAAAAAGTGGCTTAAAAGTAACGAAGTAAGAAAGCTGCTCAAAATATCACCAGGCACCTTACAGAACCTGCGCATCAACGGGACATTAAGTCATACCCGTATCGGCAGCATCATGTATTACAAGCTCGAAGACATCAACAAACTTCTGGAAGGGGGGATGCAATGAGTACTCATAAAATTGCGGTGAGTGAACTTGCTGGTTATGGTAAGCTGCTTAAACGCATGAGCATCGACGGGCGGCTGAATACGACACACATCAGCTTGTTCAGCGCATTATTTGTCCAATGGCAACGCGGTGGTTTTAAAAGCCCATTTTCAGTCACCAGAAAAACGCTCATGGCTTTTAGCCGGATAGCATCGATTGCAACGTATCACAAGTGTATCAAAGAACTCGATGAATATGGGTACATCCGTTATCAGCCCTCTTACCATCCAAAACTCGGCAGCCAGGTTTACTGGCCTGCCGGTTGGCAAATCTCAAGATCATGATGAAAAGGAGGATCTCCAGATCGACCGATCAATGGATCAACGTATCGAAAGATCTCATGTCCTTTCGCGAAAGCGGGTGTCTTGTCCTGAAATAGGTTTACACCTAACAAGGACAAAAGATGGAAGAAAAAAGATTCAAATCGAAACAGCGACCCAGTAAGTTTTTTAGTGTAAAACAGAAGCATGAGATCATCAAAGCCTATTTGGAAGGCAGCAAATCAAAGCAGCAGGTATGGCAGGAGTTTACTGGTGACGAAGAAGAGAAAGGGCAGATCATAAAGTATATGAGGCAATTGGGCTACCTTGAAGCTAAGGTTAAAAAGAAGCCGGCCACATTTTACATGAAAGATAAAACAGCCAGTAAGCCGGTGCCATTGCCGCCAAAAGATGAAAAAGACGCTGAGATCGATAAACTCAAAAAGGAGTTACAGGATTGTCACATACGTGAACAATACTATTTGACCATGATAGAGATAGCAGAGAATGAACTTAAAATCAGTATCAGAAAAAAGTCATGTACCAAGTAATCTATAAAATGAAAGAAAGCAACAAGGATGTAAGCCTGGCCAGGATCTGCCGGTTGCTTGGTATCACCAGGCAGGCCTATTACCAGCACTGGCAGCACAACGAAATAGTGAACATCGAGCAGGAGCTGGTGATCAAACAGGTCATACGGCTCAGGAAAGATCACCGTCACATGGGCACCAGGAAGCTTTATGAGCTGCTCCAGCCCTTTCTGTTGGAGCATCAGATCAAAATAGGCAGAGATGCTTTGTTTGATCTTTTAGCCTCCCACAAGCTACTGGTGAAAAGATATAAACGGCGTGTATCGACCACCGACTCTTTTCATATGTACCGGAAGTTTCCAAACCAGATAAAAGGATTTGTGCCGCGCAGGCCTAACCAGCTTTGGGTGAGCGATATCACCTATTGGAGAATCCAGAACGGCGGCTTTCTTTACATCAGCTTTATAACAGATGCTTATTCAAGGAAGATCGTAGGCTACAACCTGGCGGAAAGCTTATTATCTGTACAAACGGTCAATGCGCTCAAAATGGCCCTGACAACAACAGATGATACATCTTTTTTAACACACCATTCTGACAGGGGCCTGCAATATTGCTGTAACGAATACCTGCAGATCCTGGAAGAGAACAATATCAGGATCAGTATGACCGAAAGCAGCGACCCAAGGGACAACGCGATTGCCGAACGGGTCAATGGCATCATTAAGAACGAGTATCTCAGCAGTTATAACGTACACAACATAGAGGAAGGTAAACAGGTGCTGGATTTCGTGATCGGCCTTTATAACGACGAGCGGCCCCATATGAGCTTGGGCAACCTGACGCCGAATACCATTCATGAAGAAAAAGCAAAGCCAGAGCAACTATGGAAGAATTACTATAACCGAAGCCAGGCCCATGATTTATCAACATAAAAAGGAGGTTTTGTAAAAAGAAAAAAAGAAGCAAAAAAAGAAAAACGCATTGATATGTGGACAACGCTACGCGTTACCCACATATCAACACGACAAACAAACAACAAAAAATCATTTAATAATGAGAAAAGAAAATCCCGAGGCAGTCTCATTGAGAAGTCCTGATAAAAACAGTACTATTGTAAATCCATTTCAGGATTACCGTACTGCTGTCAATCTATTGCAGGACGAATAACAAAAAACTGTCAACGTATTTCAGGACGAGTCAGCGGAGCGAGCGGAAGTCGGGCACACCCGACTTTTCCGCTCGCCCTGCGGGGCTAACGCGGTTTTACGTATACCTGCGGTATACTTTCCCCCCGCTTTTATGCTACAGAAAAAGAAAACAGTATACCTGGCAGTATACTCAATATTGCAATTTGAACGAACTTATGAGCAAGGATGAAAATGTAAAAACGATAAGGTTTCCGGTAAAGACAGATGAAAAGCTTGTGATCATTGCTAATAAATGCGGTCTTTCGAAGCTTGACCTGTTCATGTTTATGGTGGATTATTTTTATAAGACAAAGAAAGATCCAAGGGATTTGAACGATGAGCTATTAAAAAATGCGATCAACAGGAAGACGGACAATATTGTTGCGTTTATCAGGACACAGGAGCAGGAACTTTTGGTGCCTTTAAAGAAAGATTCAGAGCGTATGATCAATTCACAATCAAAAATCGTGGATTATTTTAACCAACATATCATCACGCATAACAAAGAGCAAAAGGAAGCTTATTCGGCCCAAAGAAAAGCAATTGAAGAGATCGTGAAATACCTGCAAACTATAGACAGGCTGCAATTGGAAAAAAGAAATCTGAAAGCCCGTTTCAAATCAATCCTGGAGCATTACGTTTCCCAGCGGGAGAACTTAAATGTATTTGCGAAGCAGGCAGATAAGGATGAGCTGGTACGTTTTGCAAGGGAACAGTTGGCGAGTCTTTGATAGCAATAATGAGCCAGCGCGTATTGGGGTATTTTATTTACAACTAATCAAGAAAAAAATGCACATCAATATCACGACAAGTGAAACCGGGAACAATAAAGGGAGCAGCAGCCGGCTGGTAGCCTACCTGGAAAAAGAAAACCGTATGGCCGAAGCTCAGGGTAAGCATTACAAGCCTGAGTATTGGTTTAACCACAAACGGGATGATATCCATCCTTATGAGGTAAGGTTGGGTATCGATAATAACGTAGCCAAACTTTCAAAGGACGATGCCAAATTTTTCCTGGTGAACATCAGCCCGAGTGAAAAAGAGTTATTATACCTGAAAGAGAAGTTTGGAAAGGAGGGTGCAAAGGACTATTTAAAGGCCTATGCAAATGAGGTAATGGATGCTTACGCTAAAAACTTTAAACGTGATCGGGTGGATGGTAACCAGGACCTGGTTTATTATGCTAAGCTGGAAAACAACAGGTATTACACTTACAAAGATCTGGAGGTGAGAAAAGGCAAGGCGAATCGAGGAGATATCAAACCGGGAGAGCAGATGCATGTTCAGGTCATCGTCAGCAGGAAGGATGCCAGTAATACCATCAAGTTAAGCCCTTTGAATAATTCAAAAGGGACGAATGCTGAACATAGTAAGATCGTTGGGCAGTTTGACCGGGTAGCTTTTAAGCAGTCGGCGGAGCAGATTTTTGACAGGATGCTTGATTATGAAAGGGCGGTCAACGAATCTTTTGAATATGCGAATGCTATGAAAAATGGAAGCTACGAACAAAAGGTTGAGTTCAGGGAAAAACAGAGGGTCCAGGAGTCCGGCAAGCTATTCGAGCAAAGGCACGGCAAAGGCATCCTAAATGTATTGCTTGATGGTGCCGCCAGAAACTATGGGCCGTCGACAGTAGACGATGGAAGAAAGCGCAAAAAGAAGAAAAGACCGGGACAGGATTATGATCGGGGGCAACAACTATCACGGTAAGTAAAGATCATGTGGCCATGCGGCTGCGGCAGGCAGCTCCATTACACCACGCGCTTCGCTCCGGGTTTCATTGCGCCGCCAGCCTCGCCGCCGCACGTGCAGGAGTGTACTCGTTCCTCATACACACCTGCCTATCCCGCCCGCTGAATATTGATTAGTCACAGCACCGCAGTCACAAAGTTAGCTACGCAGGAAAACTGTCAAGGCTATATAAACCGGCTATCGCCGGGCCTTGACAGTTTTCCTGCTAACAGCTCCCGTTGTTTAAGCGGTGATATGACTGGGTGTGCGCAGTTCAAAAGTCGAAGACAATCCGGTTCGCTGCTTCTTTTTTTGCCTTGTCCATAACACGGGTATACCGCTGGGTGGTTTTAAGGTGCCGGTGCCCTAATAGCTTTGATATGGTATAGATATCTGTTCCATGGTCGAGCTGTAAAGTAGCATAGGTATGTCGGAGGCAACTGAAGGTTAGATGTTTGTTTATACCAGCCTCTTTTGGCCAGGCTTTTAGAAGATCCCTGGTATAATTGTAGTTAACCTTTGGAAAAACGAAAATGGGGGGATCACCGCGCTCACCTAATAGATCGAATGCCTGATTCGAAATGTAGACGTGCTGCGGTTTATAGGTTTTGCGCTGACGGAATTGGAGGTAATAATTATCCCGCTCGCCGCGAACCTGATTCCAGGTAAGGTATTTGATATCGCAAAACCGGAGTCCGGTTAAAATTGCCAGCAATATAACCCTTTTATATAAATCATCATTTACAGGCGAAGCGAGCAGTTTCCGTGTTTCGTCCATTGTTAAAAATTCGACCTCTGCCTCAATTTCTTTTAGCCCCGGTGACAAGGCATGCAAGTCATCGCTGATTAGTTTTTCACGCCAGGCCTGTTTTAAGGCTGTACGGAACTTATTAAAATAACTTAACGCGCTATTGTGTCCGATGCCCCGTCGTGATTCGCGCAGTTTAGGCTCGTTTAACAAAAATCGTTTGAACCGTTCGCAAAGGGAAAGGTCAAGTTGCGCAAAACTGAAATCTGCGCCATGGGCAAACAACTGAAAATATCGGACACTGCTATCCCAGTTGTGCCAATTCAAACCGCGTTGCTGGTCTGCAAGTTTTCTGAAATAGGTAATAAAACTTTCGTGTTTGCGGAAACTGGGAGACATACCATGCTTTTGGGCCTGCAATTCGAGTTGGCGACTGGCGCAGATGGTATTTGCCAACTCCATCGTTGTCCGGTTATGGTTCTTTTCGGAAGGTGTTGCCGGATGGTCATATACGAAGAGTTTAAGATTCTCGTAGCCGGTTTGCTTTTTAGTTTTTGGATTTATTATTAACGGATAGTAATCCAAATACAAGCGATGCCGCCCTTTGGTAAGCGGATGTTTTCTGATAGTTACTTTCATAGCGTTTAAAATTGATTACGCATGAAGTAACAGTTTGATCTGCTAAAAGCTTGAGGCTGATTAGATGAGAGATAGCAAAACAATGTGCTTCTTATAGATTCCTATTTTTTAGAATTTCTACTTTTTCCCTTTCACTCGCTAAAAGTTGTTCGTAGAGTTTTTTATTTTCCTCAAATAATTCAATCACTTTATCAATTGGGTGAAAAGTAGGTTGGTAATTTATTGCATTTAAAGTGGAAGTATCTGTACTTGTAAAAGTGTTTGAAATTATATTCAAAACGCTGTCCTCACTAAAGTTTTTAATCGCGTCAACAGGTACTTTTAGTATTTCAGCGACTTGCCTCAAGATGTCATCTTCGATGATTTCTTTTTGCTCTAATAGCGACACCCTCTTCTGACTCCATTCCTCACCAAGTGCGATAGCTAACGCCTCTTGTTTTAGCCCCATCATTTCCCGAAAGCGTTTAATATTGCGGCCTTGATGGATATTTTTGGATGTGTCTGTAGTGTTCATAAGTCAGTATGTAGAGTTCGTTCAAAAATAAACAAAATAATAAAAAGCCTTGCTTTATCTAATATAGAAATAATATTGAGTAATTTATCCCTTCAACGGTATTACATAGTACAGGGGGCGATTAGGTTAGAAACCACAATATGTAAAAGTTTGTACCGGCGATGAAAGTCATCGCCAGCTAAATCAAACTATATGTATTTTCGTCATTACGTACCTTGGGAACACTATCCTAAAAATCTGTATTTCGAGGAGATACAGAATCCTTATTCTGCGTTTTCAGAATTCTTTTTCTTCGCAGACCACCCTTGTTTTGAAAAAACACAGTTAACCAAGTTGAAGGAGTCGGCCCTCTCTGATGATTATTATATCGGCGAGAGGGTGTATGTTATGGAGATGTTGACCACCCTGTTCCGGGCCAAATTGACCACTGGGTTAGCTGACTTTTGGGTTGCAGCAAATGCTATAAAAGCGTGTACAAAAATAGTTATTTAAAAGGTATTTCCATTAGTAGCTTTTTGCAGGTTCAACACTACGTTTTTTTCTCATAGATTCCCCCTTCAGTTCAATGCGATGCGCATCATGAACGATCCGGTCCAGGATCGCATCAGCAACCGTTTTTTCCCCGATCACCTCAAACCATTTGCTTACCGGTAGCTGTGAAGTAATGATCAGTGAGGTTTTGCCATGCCTATCCTCGATCAGCTCCATGAGCGCAGCTCTGCTTTGTGCATCAAAAGGCTGTATACCGAAGTCATCCAGTATAAGCAGCTGTGTCCTTTCGAGTTTAGCCAGTTCTTTGATATAAGAGCCGTCTGCCTTCGCCATCTTCAGTTTAGCGAATAGTTTGGGGGTACTGGCATAGAATACCCTGTAGCCCAGCATACAGGCCTGGTAGCCGATAGCAGAAGCCACATAACTTTTACCAATGCCGGTACTACCGGTAACCAGTACGTTTTCATTGCGGTCAATGAAGGTACAGTCTGCCAGGCGCATGATCTGGTTGCGGTCGATACTTCGTTCTGCATGGTAATGAACGTCCTCTACAGAGGCTTTATAGCGGAACTTGGCATACTGTATTGTCCTTTCTATACGCCTGTTTTGCCGGTCGTCCCATTCTGCATCTACCAACAGGGCGAGTAGCTCATCCGCTGTATGATCGTTAGTTTTACCTGTTTCCATGCTGCTTTTGAAAGCATGGAACATACCGAAGAACTTCATCTTCCTCATCTTTTCTAATGTACTTGTGTTCATGTTATTTGTTGTTTAATGGTTATTTGTAATAGTCTTTTCCCCTGATATTATCGTGGTTAGGCATCGGCAGCTCATCGGCAAACAGGCTTTCCTCATAGCCGTCCATCTTATTCTCCAGGATGGTCTGTATGGTTTTATAGTTGTAAATACCATAGCTGAGTGCACGCTGGCAGGCCATTATTAACCGCTCGTTACCTGCTTTCTTGGCAAAGCCAAGTACGCCCAGACAGGACTTGTAAGCCTGTTCCGGGTGCTGTTTGCGGTCAAGTATCTTAAGGATATACAGCCGCACATCCTCATGAATAGAGGCAGCCCACTCTAAGAACTTATCAGGCGTCCAGTCGGTTACAAAGCGGTGCGTAGTAGCCATGTGGTCTTTGTCGGTCGTATAGCCATAAGGGTTCTTTGCCCGTTTGTGCAAAGCAATGCGCTCGTAGTTAGAGTAGATCTCTACGATGGTGCTGGAATACAAAAGCTTAACCCGCTTACCGATGAAGCGGTAAGGCACACTGTAATAGTGTTTATCCGGGCCAAGGTTGACATGTCCGTTCTTGATAACCTTAGCGTAGAAGTGCTTTTTGAACTGGTAAGGCAGGACAGGCAACGGCATCAGCGTATGCCGCTCGATCTCTTCAAACTGTAGCCTTCGGCTGTAGTTGCGACCTTTAAGCAATTGGCTGTTATGGGTCTCCAATGCCTCCCAGATACCCTTATTCAACTCTTTTAAAGAATGATAGGTAACCCGGTTGATCGGTGCATAGATCTTGGTATAAATGATCTTAACGGCACCTTCTACCAATGCTTTATCACGCGGGCGGTACGCCCGCGCTGGTAGTATGGTCGTACCGTAATGATCTGCAAAGTCCTCGAACGTTTCGTTCAGGGTGGGTTCATAGCGGCTGCTTTTGGTTACAGCTGCCTTCAGGTTATCGGGTACAATGGCGGCAGGAACGCCACCAATAAAGTGCAGGGTGTTCTCACAGGCAGCAATAAAGTCTTCCTTCTGCTGGCTCATAACCGCTTCCACATAGGTAAGCTGGCTGGCTCCGAGGATAGCCACAAAGACCTCTACTGCAATAACTTCACCGGTATCCTTATCGGTATAGCTTAGCTTTTCGCCTGCAAAGTCCACATAAAGCTTATCACCGGCTTTGTGATCCATATGCATGGTCGGGTTGACCCTGGCTTTCCACTGGTTATAATAAAAGCAGAATTGACTGTACTGATATCCGTCAGGAAACTCTTTATAGTAGGCCTCCCATAGGATCTGCCGGTTCATACCGGTCTTTTTAAGCTCTTTATCGACGTGGGGGAAACAGCGCAGCATGGACTGCATGCGTGCGTTAGGCGGGTGTTCTTTAGACTTTCCGAACAGGTCTTCCAGCTCTTTGTCGTTCAGTGCATTGACCTCATCAAAAGTGAGGCCGCTGGCTTTGAATGTTGCTACATACTTTTTTACCGTGTTTCTCGATGCATCAGCCTGGGCAGCTATGGTCATTAAAGGCCGCTGTTGGCTGTACATCTTTAATATCTTTCTGATCTTACTCATGCTGATTGTTAAGTTTGCCATTCTTAGGAAGGTGTATTTGCCCTCAAAAGATGGTCTCTTTTACAGCATTTGCTACGACTTTGCGGTGGTCAGTTTGCCCCGGAATCAGGTGGTCAGTTTCGCCCGGAATAGATGGTCAGTTTGTTCCGGAACATAGTGGTCAAGTTCATCAGAATCTCCAACAGGTCATCTTTATGGTACTGATACTTGATATACTCGTCAACTTTACCCCGTATCGTCTTATACTTTGTCAGCGTCCCTTTAACATAATCTTTGCCTACAAGACTTTCCACATCCCTGTTATGTTCATCAAATGCTTCCAGTAAAGTTTTGCCGGGAGGCGGGAGGGTTTCCTGTCCGGCAAACTTGTTCTTGATCTCTTCTGCAGTAATGAATCCGCCATTCCTGTTCAGTGCAGCATATATCTCGAAGAGATCGTTACTTACCTCATTGATATACCTGTTCGTTATACGGACTTCATCTCCGCTGCCCTTCATAAAACCACTCTTCGCATCCCATTTTTTAAGATTTAACTTCTTTTTCAGAGAAATTTCCGCTCGTTTGCCATCTACAGTCACCCTTGCGTACAGGGGAGCCAGGCCGTTGCTGTCTGCTTTTGCTTTCTTTGTCCAGAAAAGGACTGAAAAACTTCTTGAATTCTTCATAGCCATCATTTTGAATTTGAACCGAATAATAAATTTTGAATTGATTTAACGTGTTTTAACTCATTCAAAATCAATAAATTGCAATCTATTCGGTTACCTAAATTAATGACTTCCGACAGGTAACCGAATAGCTAACCGAGGGGTCCATTTTCTTTGGTATGAAACGGGCGTTTATGGCATAAAAAAAGCGCCTAAATCATTGATTTAAGCGCTCTCGATGGGTTTTGACACCCTTTTAGCGGAATGGACGGGACTCGAACCCGCGACCCCATGCGTGACAGGCATGTATTCTAACCAGCTGAACTACCACTCCTCCGTTTGGGTGTGCAAATATACAAACCATTTTATTCTACACAAATTGTTTTTTCAAAAAAGTTCATTATTTAAAAAATTAAGCACTTTTTTGCGCGGTGCGCCTTTTTTGGCGATTATAAATTACTGGCAATCAACCATAAACAAGCAAATCACAAAATATAAATCCTGTAGAAATTTAATAGTAGTTAATTCACTTCAAAGCTAAAATATTGGCTTGCGATGTCACCTTGTACCGTAATTCCTTGTACAATTCCTATATATTTCCCTGTTTGATCAGACGTATAAAACGACAACTGATTTTTACCTGCGGCTGAAGTATTGATATCCGGAACCCAATAAAGCAGGTTTCTGAAATCGGGCAACCGGTTTTTAACTCCCTGTTCAGTGTCATATACCGGAGAATAGAACTCACGCTGCAATTGCAGACCTTCATAATCGAGCACTACGGCCTTGGGGTCTATTTCAACACCGCCAAGATCGCCTTTATAAGTTGTAAAGCTTAAGATTCCTTCGTAAACAGATGGGCCCCAATAATACCGGTACGGAACATCTTCGAGCTTACGAACTTTCAACGGGTCAATACCCATAACTTTATCTATGTTAAAAACAGGCACGTCGTCAAGCATTACTAACGGATCGCCATCTAAAAAACCATTACCGTTAAGTACTTTGATATGATACCGTTTTTGCGATCTGTTAACCCAAACTTCTCTTACATACTCTCTCAATACCTCTTCCATTGTAGTAAAGCGGGTATAGTTATCCAAAAGGTAGGTTTTATAGGGGGTTGCATAAAAACCCGAACTATCAACCTGCTGCTCATAAAAGTGCTTGATCTTATTGCCTAAATAAATATTCTGAACCTGCGTGCCCAGGCTTCTTTCTTCAATGGCACTTTGCATGCCCCGGGTTAGGTTAAATTTTAACATAGGGGATTTTGGGAATTGTTCAGAAAAAGGGCTTAAAATATCAATATGATAGGTGGTATCCCGTTCTGAATTGGTTTGAACTACTATTTCGCCGGGACCATAAAGTTGTCTTGTATTAAAAATCAACCTGCCTGCAGAATCGCTTTTTGCGGCATACAGCTGTACCCGTTTTCCCGGGACACTTAAATAAGCTACTATATCTTTGGCAATACCACCGGTTTGCGTATTGGTTATTTTACCGGTAATCAGGTGCCCGTCATACTCTGGCAAAAAACTAAATGCCGCCTGTTTATTACCAAATACATTATCCCATTGAAACCTTCGCCACCCTTGTGTTAGCATGAGGTTATCAAGGGCAGTGTCGGCTTCTGCATCGGTATTTTTGAAATAGTAGCCTGGCGATTCAATGTTTCCCCGCAAATCTGACTTAAGCCACAGATAGCTGAATATTTCGCCGGCATCAATATTTTGTAATGAATCAATCTTATAAACCGACATTGACAGGTTAGCAGGTTTTACGCGCCCCGAAAAATCTTTGACAGCGATGCCCACACTTACCTTTTTACGGCGGGTATATGAAGGCTGATCAGCGGAGGCCTCGATAATGAGGTTTTGTTTGGGACGTTTAAAATAAAGTCTTTCGCACACGGGTTGTCTGGCGCTATTGAAAATTGTTAAGTGCGATACTCCTTCGCCCAATTTAGCTTTATCAAGCGTAAAAATGGCAGCACCGCTATTAAAGGGTGCTGTCATGCCGGCTTTAACCGATTGGCCTGTATGAGCAAACAGATATAATTCGCCAGCTTCAACGCCGGCGCCTTTTACTGTGATCTCCACCCGTGTGCTACCTGCATCTTTTACAGCCATTACGTAACCCCGACTTTCAACGGCAGGTAACTCTTTGGTAACAGCCGGGGTATTGCCCGATTTAATAACAGCCGTATAAACATTCCCGGCTATCGGGGTAAATAAAAAGCTGCCGATACCAAATTTCAATGGCCGGAAACGTGCTACCGTATCGTGGTTCTGATCAACAATAAAACCTCTGCATTCATTTAAGCCTATGCCGTCCGAGGCTGTAACCTTAAAAGCAACTTTACTGTTAATGCCCGCAACCAAATTTCCCCCTTCCGGGAAAAACTGAACATCGCAGCCCGGTGACTGTGCTTTATTCGTGGCTTCGGGAGATTTTAACGGATTGATAATGACTATAGCCTTTTCAAAATAATAATCAGGACTAAAATTTTTCATCCAGTTGGTATAGGCCCTTAACTTATAATTACCATTGCTTGCCGATACCGGTATATAAACAGAGCCACTCCCGAGGCCGTTTTTCATTTCTATTTTAGTTTGTATTATGGCATTTTGCTTGTTGTCCAATACATCAACATATACAACTTTGCTAAGGCCAAGCGGCTTATGATAAGTAGCATCAACGTTATATATTTTAAACCACAAAATTTCCCCGGTCATATATACACTTTTATCGGTGTGTACAAATATTTTTTCCTGTAAGGAAGTTTGGCCATATTTATTAAAGCTCTCGGAAATTTGATTTATAGTTTGTGCTAACCCGTTTAACGATAAGAGCAGCATGCCTAAAAGCAGTGGAACGATAGCAAGTTTTTTAATTTCTTTCATAGCCAAACCTTATTGATTTATTTTCATGGCATCATTCATAAACTTTTTTATCTCTCTTTCCAAAATGAGGGGGTTTGTACCCGGCCCCTGATCCTGCAATCGGTACATTCAATTGATGAATAAGTATATCCTATTACGTTCATTTTGTCGGTTATATCAGCTACGGGTATCCCGCTACCATTAATAATCATGTTTAATACGTCATTTTGCTGCGTTTTAGGGTTGGAAAAAAGTGCAGTATCAGGCGGACCGCAATCATACGGGTACGTTGCCACCCACTCGCGAGGGAGATCGGCATTATCAATAAATACCCGTTTTGATTGAACATTAGTTACACTTATATATCCAATAACAGGTTCGGCCGGATCTTTAAGGTTGTGAATATTACCCGTTAGCTGTGATGGTTGCGCATCGAATATACTCCCCAATTGCTCGGTGTTTTTCTTCATATTTTCCCAAAACTGATAAGCCTCTTTTGTTAAAGCGTACTGCTTCAGCAAAATAGAATAACGCAATTCAATTTTTTCAGATGTCGAGGCTATGGTTGTTACCGGTTGCTGGTATATTACATCTTGTGATAGCTTAGCTGATGATCCTATTACTATGGTGCTTGATTTGCTCCCCGCAAAGCAATAATAATTATACTCACTGGGAGGCCGACCGACGACTTTTTTGTTTACCTGATCTACCATATAGGCCGATTGATATTTAGCATGAAAGCGCCACGTTTCTTCATAACTCCACCTATAATATCGGGAGTTATTGGAGGCATCGTGCGTATTTGTATAAACCTGCATGTTACCATTTTTAATATTAAACCCTATGCTATCAATTGGCTGTGTCTTTTTTACCTCAACATAGTCCGACACATATTCTTTATTATCGTTAGTGACAATATGCACACGGTACTTTTTTGACACATCCAGGTTAAGCGCCGGTATAACATAAGTCCCATTTCCCTGGGGCGCAAGTGAATAGGCTGTTCCCCCTTCGGCTTCAACAGATACCACGCAATTATCAACTCCGCTTGTGCTTACATTGCCCGAAATTTTAACCGTTCTGCTTAATTTTATTATAGTTGAATCGCTGCCATTGTTTATCACCCCTTCAACAACCAGGTAATGATTGGGAGAGTCAACAATTTTAGGGTTATAAGGCTTTTTACAGGCATTATATATGCCTCCCAGCAATAATAAAATCAATATATATCGTTTTCCTTTCATCGCTTTCAATTAAAACCTGATATTGTAATTAATAAATGGAATAGGCTTGGCAAATATTGACAGCTTATACCCGTTAATGACCCCGCCCTGCTCGGTAAAGAATGTTGAATACGCGTTTTGCCTGCCGGTTAAGTTGTATACACCTATTGTAAATGAGTTGTGTGTTAACTGGTGCACTTTATGGTTGCCTTCTATGTTCATTGAAAAATCCGACCTGAAATAATCCGGAATGCGGTATTGGTTCCTGTCCGAATAAAATACCCGCTCGGAACCACCATACTCATACTTGGCAATAGGTAGGGTAATAGGCCTGCCCGTGCTGTAAGTAAGATTTAAAGAAACACTGAACCTATGCGAAAACCTGTAGTTACTGATAAAATTAAACGCATGGGGTTTATCAAAATTTGCAGGATAGTAAGCACCACCATTTATCAAATCTCCGACATTAGGGTCATTTTGCTTTAAAAATGTGCGCGAATAAGTATAGCTGATCCATCCATTGGCTTTCCCGGTAGCTTTTTTTACTAAAAACTCAATTCCATATGCTTTGCCTTTTGTACCCACCACATCCGTTTCAATATGATGGTTTAATACGAGGTTAGCACCGCTCTTATAGTCGAGATAATCCCTTAATCGTTTGTAGTAAACCTCGACCGACGTTTCAATGGTGTTTGATTTTAAATTATGATAAAGGCCTAATGATACCTGGTCACCATATTGAGGTTTGATATTAGGATCACTTAGTTGCCAAACATCGGTTGGGGATATGGCTGTTGTGTTTGATAACAGGTGAATATACTGCCTGAGTGTGTTATAGCCGCCCTTGATCGATAGGTTATCGCCCAGTTGATACCTGGCCGAAAGCCTGATTTCGGGCCCCGAATAAGTTTTAATAAACTTACCACTTGCGTAGTTGGTACTATCCAACAGGTTGGCGCTTGTTTTAGGCAGGTTAGGCGCATAGTTATACACCGTTTGCGGCCCCAGGAAATTATAGATTGAATACCTTACACCACCGCTTATCGACAGATCGTCGGTCACGTCAAACTTATCGCCCAGGTATAAGGCGCTTTCCAGCGCCTGTTGTGTGGCAACAACATCAGGAGCTACCAATGATTGGGCGCCAAGAGGCTGAAAGCTGCCCGGATGGAGCTTATAATAAATGGAACTTAACCCAAAATCGACAGTGTTTTTGCGGTTAAGGTAATAAGTAAAATCCGTTTTAAAATTACTTTGGTTAATATCAAAATTCAGCTTGTAAGCATTTACCGGGTTATCAGCACTTGAAACATCATATTGGTACTTGTCTATCCCGGCCGTAATAACACTGAATAGTTTATTGTTAAAATTATGCTTCCATTTAAGGTTGATATTCCTGTTGCGGTAACTGTAAGCAGTATCACTATTGAGCCTGAATTTATCCCTGCTTATATAGCTGGTTAGATACAGATTATTTTTATCATCAATCTGGTGGCTTATATCCAGGTTAAGGTCATAAAATGAGGCCGAACTGTGCTTATAGGCATCTGGAAGGAGCTTGAGGAGCCAGTCGGAATAAGTGGTGCGGCCGCCAAATGAAAACGAGGTTTTATTCTTGATGATAGGTCCTTCAACATTAAGCCTGCTGGTGATTAAACCAATGCCTGCCGAACCGGTAAATTTCTTCTTATTTCCCTCACGATTGGTTACATCCAATACCGAAGACAAACGCCCTCCAAATCTTTCGGGGATACTGCTTTTATATAATTCGATATCCTTAACTATATCGGGGTTAAACGATGAAAAGAAGCCGAAGAAATGCGAGGGATTATAAATGGTGGCGTCATTCATCAGGATCAGGTTCTGATCGGCCGAGCCCCCGCGTACATTGAAACCTGTCGTTGCCTCTCCTACTGACTGAACGCCGGGCAGGGTAAGCACCACTCTTAATATATCTGCCTCACCAAATACAGTAGGTACTTGTTTAATACTTTTAATATCGAGCCGGTTTACCCCTAACTGAACGTTGCGTACGTTAGCTACTTTTTCGGCAGAGATTTTTACCTCTTTAAGGCTGGTTACCTGCTCCTGCATTTCAATAATGATTTTCCCGTCCGAATAAAGGATGATCTGCCTGCGGGTATCGCGCATGCCAATGCCCCGAACGCTTAAAACCTGCCTGCCCTTGGGCAATTTGATAGTAAAGTAGCCAAACTGGTCGGTAGCTACACCCGTTTTGGTATTGGTTACATATATGCTGGCACCTGTTACAGATTCGCCCGATTTAGCTTCCTTTACATACCCCGAAAGCGTTGCCGTACCTGCCTCAATAGTGTTGGTTTTGATCCCTATTTCGTATAGCTTATTTTCGGTTGTTGCTTCGGGTATCTTTTTATCTTTATCAAGATCAGCATTAGCCGGTGACACACTCATATTTGCTGCTGTTGCATTGGCAGCTGTAATGCCAAAATAACCTACCGCCAGCCCGGTTTGTATTTCACGCCCTTTAGTTAAAAATACTTGTTGCTGTTTGGTTATGGCGAAACTAAAACCAGTGTTTTTAAAAGCCTGCCTCAATATGGTTTCAATAGGTTTATTGGTTGCCTGCAGAGTTACTTTCAAACTATCAAACTGCATGGCGTCGTAAAAAAAATGAAAGCCTGATTTTGCTTCCAGTTCCGTTACAAACTGCTCAATCGTAGCTTGTTGAAAGTTTACGCTGATTGATTTTACCGGACCTTGCTGAGCCTGGCACAGTTTAATTAAAATCAAAAAACAGAAACTTAGAAAGTAAATTTTTTTCATCCGGTTATTTTATTTTCCTGCCGTATACATTAATGCTATATTATTTTTTGCCCTGTTATTAATAATAAGGCACACCGCATTAATTAGTTAAATGATCATAATAAGTAGTTACATCCACTATAGCCTGCTCCTGATTTTCGCGAAAGTCGATATGATTTACTTTTATATATTGCCGCAACTCCTTCTTTTTATCCTTAAAAATATCTAACAGTCCGCTCTTTCCGCTAAAGCTGAAATAGTTACCCCCTTTTTTAACATAATAATCTTCGGTTTCGCTAAAAAAAGATTCGATGGTATTGTTTCCTGTGTTGGTTTGGATGCTCTTGGCCCTTTTTACAATGATGCCGATCTTTTTCCCCTGGTATAATTGATCATAAAAACCGGTAGCAAGGCGGGCCTGGCCTGTCGAATCGGTAACAATACGTATAAAATGATGGTTAAGCAGCCAAAACTCCGGCACACGCTCGCTCAGTAATGAAATTTTTGTAAAGTGGTTATAAAGCAGTATCACCACCAAATCTTTATTCAGATCATATAACATTGGGACATCGCGATAAACCGCTGCCCCGTATTTTACATCTCCAGCCGTAAATGACTTATTGTCAAAAACATATGCGTTACCTTTTATTATGGGATCATAAAACTCATATTCGGGCCCGTTATATAAGTGTGATTGTTGCCCTATAGCAGTGTGATAATTAGCAATTACGAGGCCTAAACCAGTGCTATCAATGCCGTTTTGTGCAGAAACATGACCGTTTGCCATTATGCCCCAGGTGATAACTAAGGCCAGGAGTGATTTTTTTAACATTTAGGTTTTTATAAAAACGGAATTTACATGACTTTCACTTAATTACCAAGTGTCTTTCCCTTAATACGCTAAAGCAAGTGTATTAATCGTGTTACATAAAAAAGCGACTGGGGGACTACAACGTACTATTACGAATGAGCTAAAACAAATGCAACAACCATTGTTAATAATTGCGTATTACGCAACTAAATTATCTCCCCTCTTCTGTAACAACCGCCCCCTGTCATCGTCTTATTTTTGTGTAGACAATTTTACAATATCACCTCAATAAAACATCTACCTTAGATTAAGCGTTTAATTGCCGGTTTGTCTCCGGCTCAATACCTGCAGCGCCGCGCAAACCCAATAGGCTACACAGGTTTTACCTAAAAATAACACATACTAAAATGGCTATTAACTTACAAAAAGGGCAGAAAATTGATATCGGCCTTTCAAAAATGACAGTTGGCTTGGGCTGGAACCCAAACGAAGGTACAGGTTATGACTTCGATCTTGACGTATCGGCTATTATGATCGATGCTAACCGACTGGTGCCCCAGGATGAATTTTTTGTTTTTTATAATAATGTCGACTCGCCCGAGCAATCGGTTCACCATACCGGCGATGACCCAACAGGCGGTAACAGCGATGGAGGCGATGATGAATCGATCACTGTTGACCTGACCAAAGTAGATGCCCGCATCCAGGAGATCCTGTTTGTGGTAACTATTCACGAAGCACAAGCCCGCCGTCAAAATTTTGGCCAGGTACGTGACTCATACATTCGTATCTTAGATAATCAAACAGGCGCCGAAGTTTGTAAATATGAGCTGGGCGAGGATTTTTCTATCGAAACAGCAATCGAGTTTGGCAGGCTTTATAAACGCGGTGGCGCCTGGAAGTTTGAAGCATCGGGCGTTGGTTACAAAGAAGACCTGGCTTTCTTTTTAAGTAAATATTTCAAAGGGCAAATAATCAAATAAGGCAATGGCTATAAATTTGGTAAAAGGTCAAACAATTGACCTTCGTAAAAATGATAAAGGCGAAAGTTTCGACCTCTCCTCGGTAACTATTGGTTTAGGCTGGGACGTTAGGAAAAGTAATGGTGGCGGCTTTTTAGGCAAGCTGTTTGGCGGTGCCGAAGAAGCTGAATATGATTTGGATGCAATAGCGTTTTTGTTAGATAAAAACGGCAAAGTGGCTAATCGCGGTTATGCCAAGCAAACTGCCAATGGCCGTACCATTAATATGTTTGAGGGTGATGTGATCTACTTTAATTCTATGCGACATCCCTCCGGCCACATCTGGCTAACGGGCGATAACCGTACCGGGGCCGGTGAGGGCGATGACGAGCAGATCATCGTAAAGCTTGATTCGCTCGACCCTAAATATGACCGGATCTTGTTCCTGGTAGCTATTTACCAGGGCCGTAAAAACAACCAGCACTTTGGCATGGTGGAGAATGCATTTATCCGCGCGGTGGATAGCCACGGTAAAGAAATTGCAAAATTCAGCTTATCCGGTGATTCAACCTATAACGGCATGTGCTCCATGACTTTTGCCGAAGTTTATCGCAAGGACGGCACCTGGAAATTCCGCGCCATTGGCGATCCGGCTACTACCGATAGCCTTTCGGAAATGTTGAAAGGATATTAAAGAAACTAATAAACCACGTCATTGCGAGGCACGAAGCAATCCCCGATCAGCAGGTCCGCTCTGTATAGTTTGGGATCGCTTCGTACCTCGCAATGACGCGTTTAAGTAAAGCCTCTAAACACATCTACCTAAACATAAATGTACCAGCACTATTCATTTGATCTATGGCTCACGCTGATCAAGTCAAACCCTTACTTTAAAATAGAGCGCACCAAGATCTTTCACCGGGATTTTAATCCGGCAGGTAAAAGTGTCGATGAGGTGGCAAGGGCTTTCAGGCAGGTTGACCTGATGTGCAATGCCGTAAATGAACGTACCGGCAAAAACATTGATGCCGATGAAATGTACCTGATGGTGATCAGCACAATTAATGACAATCAGTATCCGCTCGCCGATGTTAATGTAGATAAGCTGTATGCCGACATGGAAACCCTGCTGTTTTACTATCTGCCGGTGCTTTACTCACCTGTAACAATTGAGGTGCTACAGCATCTAAAACAAAAAGGTGATTGCTCATTGAGTATTTTAAGTAATACAGGCTTTATAAAAGGACAAACGCTCCGCAAGGTAATGGTTAAATTGGGGTTGGATACGTTCTTTAACTTTCAGATCTATTCGGACGAGGAGGGGATGTCGAAACCAAACGGGGATTTATTTAAGCTGATGGTGCAAAAAGTTAAAGAGTGTAATAAACCAAAGCAGATAGACCGGTCAGGTATCATACATATAGGCGATAACCCGGCGGCAGATATAGCGGGGGCTAAAGATGCAGGCCTTGATAGCCTGCTCATCAATTCAAACAACTTATCCATTTTAACCTTATTAAGTTTATGAAAGCTACCTACTCATTACACCATATCAACAGCGCAACACATTTCGGTTTCGATGCGGATGATTACAGTCGCTTTAAATTTGGCGATGGTGAAGTATCCCGTTATTTCGGTACCGATTTGGCAGATGGTTTCATCGCGGAGCATTTAAGCAGGCAGCCCATAAAAAAACAAATAGTAGTGATATCGAGCCCATACTCGTTTATCCCTACGGCTACCTTCGCTATGAAAAACCACTTTGTATGCCGGCTTAACCGCTGGCTGGCTAATCACGGTTATCCTGTTGTGCAGGAAACCAAGGTTCATCGCACCATAACTTATAAGGAAGATTATGGCGAGCTGGATGCCGAGCAAAGGATTAATTTAATAGGTAACGATTCGTTTCATATTGATAAGGATTTTCTTAAAGACAAAACCCTGTTTTTTTTAGATGACATCAAGATCACTGGCAGTCATGAGCGCATGATCATGAAAATGGTAGATGAGTATGGCTTACAAAACGACATTTACATGCTGTACTTTGCCGAACTGGTGAACAAAAACATACACCCCAATATTGAGAACTACCTCAATTATCACCATGTTAAAAACATCTATCATTTAAATGATATCATTAAGGGCAGCAAATTTTGTATCAACACCCGCATAGTAAAATATATTTTAAATTACGATCACGAAAGTTTTTGCATCTTTATACAAGATCAAGACAGCAATTTCATAAACTTGCTGTATGATATGGCTTTGGGTAATGGTTATCACACCATTGAAGCTTATGCGCCTAACTTAAACTTTATTAAACAAAACCTATTAATAAACAACAATAAACTAATTCAGCATGGCAATTAACTTGCAAAAAGGCCAAAGGGAAACTATTGGTGCCCCTAAATTTACGATAGGCCTTGGTTGGGATACAAACAGCTCATCAACAGGCTCGGCCTTTGACCTCGACGCTTCGGTGTTCATCATGGGCGATAATAAAAAAATACTGGCCGACGAATTTTTCGTTTTCTACAACAATCCAAAATCTCCTGATGGTGCAGTTGAGCATACCGGTGATAACCTAACCGGTGCGGGTGACGGTGACGATGAGCAGATCATTGTCGACTTGTCAAAGATCGACCCGCGTGCTACCGAGATCTGCATTGTGGTAACCATTCATGAGGCCGAAAGCCGCCGCCAGAACTTCGGACAGGTACGTAACTCTTTCGTGCGCATTTTTGATTCTGCTACCAATACCGATATTTTGAAATACGAACTGGAAGAGGATTTTTCGATAGAGACCGCTGTGGAGTTTGGCCGTATCTACAAAAAAGATAACAACTGGAAATTTGAAGCTGTTGGCGCTGGCATGAAAGGCGGCTTACAGGATTATTTAAACAAATACAACTAAAATTATGGCTATCAATCTTCAAAAAGGGCAGCGAATTAGCCTTGAAAAAAGTAATGGCAGCAAATTGCAAAATGTATGCGTTGGGATAAACTGGGGCGCTATTGAAAAGAAGGGCTTATTTGGCTTTGGCACCACCAAAGAAGCTGTTGACCTTGATGCCAGTTGCATTTTATATGATGAAAGCAAACGCCTGGTTGACGTGATCTACTTTGGCAACCTGCGCTCAAAAGACCACTCCGTGAGGCATAGCGGCGATGACCTTACAGGCGATATGGCAGGTAATGACGGGCTGGACAACGAAGTAATCACTGTTGATTTTGCTACGCTGAGCCCAACCGTGAGCTATGTAGCCTTTGTATTGAACAGCTTCCGCGGCCAGGATTTTGGTACTATACCGTTTGCCTCTATCCGCATTTATGAAGGTACACCAACCCGCGTTAACGAAATCTTCGCTACTTATGATATTGCGCACAGCAAGGATTTTGCAGGCCATGTATCTATGGTGATGGGCGTGTTTTACAAAAAGAACGGCGAGTGGAAATTTAATGCCATCGGCGAACCAACCCGCGACCGTAAATTGGAAGAAACAGTGAAAACTGTAACCGCAACCTACTTGTAAAAGTTTAATTCATTGATCTTAAGTATTAAGCCGGGTGGCGCTTAAGATCAGCTAATTAAATACTACTAAATCATTAATAATAAGATTATGGAAAGTGCACCAAACAATGATGAACTAAATCTGAATATACCACCGCTGATCACTCCAACCAATCAGGATCTTCCGGCGGCAGCCGCACCAACCGGCAATGTGCCTATGAAGGTGGATAAACAAGGTAATGTCAACCTTGACGCTATACCAAACCAGGACCTGCAAAAGTACGGTGAAATGGGGAAAGATATCAATCCAGCCGATGTTAACTCCATACTTAACTACGGCGTTGAGGTACAAAACTCAATGGAGAAATACAGCAATAACTTCCTTACTTCGGTACGTACCTATAACTCTGGCGAAGTAGGCGGGCTGATTAACGAGTTACTTACCGAGCTTAATTATATCGACGTTGACGAGCTGAACCAAAACGCGTTCACCTCATTTATATCACATATCCCGTTCATGAAAAAGCTGGTGGTTGATACCAAAAAGCTTTTCCAGAAATACGATACCGTGGTTAATAACATCGATAAGATCACCAATAAGATCAAGGCAGGCCGTGTTAATTCGTTAAAGGATAACAGCTCGCTGCAAACCATGTTTGACAGCAACGTTACCTACATTAAGCAAATGGAAGACCTGATTATAGCCGGCCAGCTTAAGTACAATGAGCTTAACGAAAAACTGGCGGTGATGGACGGTAATCCGACAGGCTACCAGGACTATGAAATTGCCGATCTGCGCGATTTTGTAAACCGTTTGGATAAACGCCTTGCCGACCTGAAGGTAGTTCGCTTTATTATGCTTCAATCGCTGGCACAGATCCGTGTGGTGCAGAACAACAATACTACCATTGCTGAGAAAGCACAGTCTATAGTATCAACCACTATCCCGGTTTGGAAAAATCAACTTACTATAGCTGTGGCCCTCAACCGCCAGAAAGAGAATGTGGAGATGCAGAAAAAGATCTCGGATACCACTAACACAATTTTACAAAAGAATGCCGAAATGCTGAAACAAAACAGCATTGACGTAGCCCGCGAAAATGAAAAAACAGTAGTATCGTTGGATACGCTGAAAAAGACTACCTCATCACTTATTGAAACCCTTACCGAGGTAAAACGGATCCACGATGAAGGCACGGCCAATCGCCGCACATTGAATACTGAGCTTCAAAACCTGGAAACAGAATTGAAGAAAACGGTAACGAGCGTGAGTTAACCATCTTGATTATAAAATTCACGTCATTGCGAGGTACGAAGCAATCACCAATAAGCAGAGCAGCTATGCATACTCGCCCTGTAAAGTCGGGGATTGCTTCGTACCTCGCAATGACGTTTTAGAGAAGATAGCACCATCTTCACCCTACCTCAACCGGCATCTTCCCATACCTGTTTATAAGCTCAGCCAAAATCAAATTAGGCACCCAGCTTAAAAAAGCGATAATGAGGTAATTATTATGAAAGTTTACGCCATTACCTAAAACAGTAAACAGCCAGATATAAAAGCGCAGGGTAACCGCGCCGAAGGCGAGGGCATAGCTGCGGTTCATCATTTTAATGTGATCATCTATGCGGCCGTTTTTAACCAGCAGGAATGCTGCCAAAGTAAAAATCACCCATAGTGTATTCTGAAGCAGGAACGATATAAATACGCCTGTGCCGCGGTTAATAAAAAGCGTCATGACATAGGCCCCCGGTGCAGCAAAAAAAAGCACACCAAACACATACAATTTCCCCAATGCCCTGTGCAGCGCTTTATTATTATATACCTTTTTTGAAAACTGAAAGAATCCGGCCAGCAGGATCACGCTGCTGCCTATAATATGGCAATAAAAAGCAGGCAGGTACCACCCGGTTTCAACAGCTTTTTGTTTAATGTGTAAAAAGTACGAATCGTGATTAAAATCCCAGTATTGAATAAATGTGCCCGCACAAAGCACAAACACCCAAAAAAAGGAAAAGTATCTTAATATGCGGGCTGTGATGCTCATTTAGCCGCAAGTACATTAGGCTTTATTGCCGGCAATCCTTTTAGCTTCTGATCAATCCACTGAATGTTATATTTATCTATCTCGGTTAGCGAATCCTGAACGCTGAGGTTTTCTGATTTATAATGCCCGTAAAATTGTTGTTCGAACATTTCCGTCCAGCGTTTGTCTTTAAACTTATAATTATAATCGGCATAGATTTCGTTTTTCATATATCGCAGCACTTCTGGCGAAATTGCCCCACTGCTCGTCATTTCATATCGGCCATCGATCATCTTATAACAAACGTAACAGCCATCAATAAAATGATTGTCCATTTTACGGAATTTAGTAAATGCAAAAACCCTTTTGGTGTTCATCGTTTCCTCCACCTTGCCGTTTTGTATCTTTAACAGATGAAATACTGGCAGTTCATTTAGATATGTGCTGTTATATAATTCAATACTTCCAACAGATGTTACTTTAACCTCCAGTAACGAATCGCTCAGCACATTGATGTTAAACTCATTGCAACGGCCGATGAATTCGCTGCCACCTTCTTCAGTATTAATATCGGTATTGATCCGGTAACCATACAGCTTATTATTCTTGTTATCAATAAGCACCATATTGTTGCTGTCATAAAATTCCGCCCGGCCACCTATAAAGTAATCGCGGATGGAGTAATAAGCACTTTGGATCCAATTATCGCTACCTGTTGCTGAACTGTTTACAGGCAAAGCTTTGGCTTTTACAATGTACCGACTGCTTGACTCTTCAAAATAAACATGGTTTCGCAACGGATTTTTAAATTGTTTAATTCCGGAAATTAAATGCAGATCATCAAGATATGACGGCGGTATGTAAATTGCACCATGCTGCTCCCTTGAATTAAACTCGGTAATCCCACCTGCCGGGCTTTGATTTAAAGTGAACGAAGCCGGTTGCTTAAGTTTACCGAAAATATCCTTCACCCTGATGTCTGCTTTTTCAGAAACGGAGTAATCGCTTTTCAGCCAAAAATAATCGTCACCCTTCCTAATAGCAGCAATGTACTCAGCGTCGTTCAGGGGGAATATCTGGTCGTACTCAACAGGTAATACTACTTTGCCGCTAAGGTCATAGAAGCCGCGTTTGTGGCCTTTTTCTACTTCAACAAGGTTAGGAAAAGTGCCGCCTATGGTATATACAAGATCGTATTCGGCCGGAATTATCTCTTTGTAATCAGGACTTACTAAACCCATTTTATAGGTTTTAGCGGTATCTTTTTCCTGCTGAAATTGTTCTGAAAAATCCCATTTGCCTTTTACCACATAAAAATAGGTTTGATCTTTAATATGGCTAAACCAAATCACACTATCGTATTTGGTTTTTAAACTATTAGCATCGGCGAAAGCCTTTAAAGTAACCGGGCTGTAAATCTCTTTATCACTGTAATTTTTTTGCCAGGCACTGCTTTTATAAGCTATATAATCAGTCATAAAACTGGCAGCATCTACCTGGTAAATTTTGTATTTGTTATTCTCTTCTTTTTGGATAGTGAAAGTTAAACTACTTAGCTTGTTGCTGAGTTGGTCACCACTAAACGTTACCGGCACAACTGCAACCGCAAGTTCGGGGTTTGTAAAGCTGATTGTGCTTTGATCAACATTCAACTCAAGCTTAAACGAAGTTTCAGGATCTTCGGTTTTGTTGAGCAAAGCCGTGATTAGCCGGTTGATAGGTTCACTGCTTTGTTTATCCGGAAAATATGCAAGCAGTGAGTCGCGGTTACCTTTAATTAACTGTTGATTGAAGCTTTTTAAGAACTGTGTTATATCTCCTTGTTTTGGAGATGAAGCGCTCTTTCCTTTTAATAAAAAGTATCCGCCTATAGCTAAAACAACAACCGTTAAGGTAATAATAAGGACAGGTTTAGTTTTCATACAACCAAGGTAACGTATTTTTTGAAATAGTAAAAACGCGCCAAAACCCTTAAAATCGCCCCAATAAAAATCAACTATATTATACAATAATTATATAGTTAAAATCTATATAGCATCAATTATTAGTATTCGGGAGGCGGTTTAAAATTTTTATATTTGCATAAACATTAAAAGAAATATCAAAATATGTTAACGATAGGACAAAAATTCCCCGAATTTTCTAAAACAGCAGTAGTAAGCCTTGAAAAAGGTAAAGAGTTTGAAACCCTTACTTCTGAGTATTTAACCAACGATGATAACGTTTGGACTGTAATGTTCTGGTGGCCAAAAGACTTCACTTTTGTTTGCCCTACTGAAATTGCTGAGTTTAACAAAAACTTTGGCGAATTCCGCGACCGCGAAACCCGTTTGATCGGTGCTTCTACCGACTCTGAATTTGTTCACGCTGCCTGGAGAAGAGATCATGACGATCTGCGCGATTTGAAATTCCCTATGCTTGCTGATACTTCAAAATCATTAGCTGAAGACCTGGGCATTTTAGAGCCAACTGAAAAAATTGCTTACCGTGCTACTTTCATCATCGACCCACAAGGTATTATTCGCTGGGTATCAGTTAACGACCTGAGCGTTGGCCGTAACGTGAAAGAAGTATTACGTGTACTTGACGGTTTACAAACTGACGAACTTTGCCCTTGCAACTGGGAAAAAGGTCAGGAAACTTTAACTGTATAATTTATACAACAGATAAACGTCCCCGTACTGTATTTCGGTGCGGGGATTTTTTACACCCTTTTTAAAGCTAACGAAAGCCTAAATTGAAGTTGTTTTTTATGTAGAGACGCATAATTACGTCTCCGTAGGACAAGCCACTTTGCAAGGTGTTTAACCTCCTTAATTTGCAACTGGGAGACGCATTATGCGTCTCTACAATAAGAAAATCACCCAAAAAATGAACGAAAGCACTGAAGTGATCCAGGAGATACTCGAAAGTATCGGATTAGATAAAAACTATCGCACAGCCAGCCTGAGCCTTTTAGAAACTGGCGAATCACGTTACCTGCGCGACCTGAAGCTGAACTTTACCAGCACACTTACCTCAGCACATCTAACCAACAAAGAATGCGCCCTGCTTGGTTTGGCTACTGCTGTAAACAATAACAACGTACCGCTTACCAACTTCTTTACTACATACGCTAAAGAACAGGAGGCTACTGATGCCGAAATTGGCGAAGCTGTAGGCTGTGCTTCCTTATTGGCATCAAACAATGTGTTTTACCGTTTCAGGCACTTTACCCAAAAGGAAAAGTACACCCAGATCCCGGCACGAATCCGTATGCAACTCATGATGAAACCGGTAACCGGTAAAGAATTTTTTGAACTGGCCAGCTTAGCTGTATCGGCTGTTAACGGTTGCGAAATGTGTGTAAACGCACATGAGGATTCGCTTATAAAATTAGGCACCACCGAGGAGCGTATTTTTGATGCCGTACGTATAGCATCATTAGTTACCGCTACAGGTAAAGTTATATTTTAACAAGCTTAACTTATTTTAACAATGAAAAAGGCATGAAATAATAAAATTTCATGCCTTTTTCATAAATAGTATTTTATTGCCCAATAAAATTTGCGTTTATTAATTAAAATCCAGTAAATTTATACCTTAAGATTAAACAAACCCCGGTCGCAATATTCAAATATGTTGTTTATGCGGGAGGAGTTACTTAAATTTTAATTGTTAATTTTTTTTGGGGAAAGCCGTTCCGGTAATAGTGGAACGGCTTTTATTGTTTTAGTGCGAATCCGCAACAGCTTTCAGCTTTTTGAACGGCTGNAGNTAAAGCAACGGTATCGAAAATAACATCACNAATCCCGATATCCAATAAGCATCGTCATACGTTAACAACAATGTTTGCCTGGTAACCATACCTTCGATAGCCTGATATGCCATATGGGTAGCATCAATCATTGATTTGCC
>JGI24737J22298_10000042_pt1 | contig 37008 bp, 31 predicted proteins | sample KBSCornC3_FD_22298 | JGI IMG/M metagenome (IMG submission 22298) | reverse complement strand
GCTTGATTGCGAACGGGTAATAATACCGTGCAAATGCATCACATTAGTTGATCCAGCCCTTTCATGCAGGTCATCTATATTTTGAGTAATGATGGTTACCTTATACTTTTCTTCGAGCGCAGCAAGTGCATAGTGGGCCGCATTAGGTTTTGCTTCTAATACAGATTTACGGCGCTCGTTATAAAATTGCTGCACCATAACCGGGTTATGTTCCCAGGCTTCGGGTGTGGCTACATCTTCAATATTGTAACCCTCCCAAAGGCCATCGCTGTCCCTGAATGTTTTTAAGCCACTTTCAGCACTGATACCGGCTCCGGTCAATATTACTATGTTTTTCATTTTGATTTAAGTAGAAAGGCTGGTTAGGCCATAAAAAAAGCGGATCGTTTTTCAACAATCCGCTTTAAATTTAAATGCTTTTATATTATAACTGCAATTGCTTTTTGTCCTGCAAAAAAGTGTACTTATTTTTCGCCAACTCAAAGCCGCCAAAAAGTATTGCACTAAATACTAATGTACCCAATGCCATATTTTTCTCAAACGGAATTGCCTTGACCAATGACTCGCCATACCCAGCCAAAGTATGCGGATAAGCTGTACCATATAACCATGGCAGATCAGTAATTAACCAGTGAATCAAAACTGTAGCGATTGAGCCTAAAAGCACACTAACAACATTTACCCTTTCAAGCAAATTGCCAACAAGTACCATTAATGCAAAGCACAGATACACCCATACGGCTCCGCTATACCAGAATGTTAATTTTGAAGTATACAGGTAATTAATCACAATATCTGTTGTGAACAGTGTAAGCAATACCGTTGCATAACCCTTCCATTTGGAAGTAAAGTAAGCGCCTCCAAATAATGCAATAGCACCTACCGGATTGAAATTACTCAATTCTTTATACTTAAATGCTAAAAGTCTGAATGTGGCAGCAACCAGGATCATAAGGATCAAAAACAAGTTGCGGTTGGTATTATCTTTTGCGGTCATGATTTTATATATGGCGTAAAATTACTTAATAATCCGTACAATAAACAAACACTATTTAAATTGATACCTGGCGCCAAGCATAAAGTTAATACCACGTGTGTTGTATCCTAACCAATCCACGTACTTAGTATCCAAAACGTTGTTCAGGTCACCAAAAACATTTAGATTTTTTGTTGCCTTGTATTCCAGGTGCAGATCAACCAGGTTATAGTGCTTCAGTGTAATCACTTCTGATCCGGTGTTTGTAAAAGTCAAATCAGTACGGTTACCTGTATATTTGTAGTTAACACCTACCTCAAAATCACTTAAGATATCATAGCTGATGTTGGCACCCAAAGTACTCTTAGGCCTGCGGTAAAGGTTGCCGGTTTGTGTACCGGCTTCGTCGGTTAGTTTACCTGTTACATAAGCGTAATATGCAGATGCATGAATTTTATTCTCGTGATATTTTAACTCGCTTTCAAAGCCCTTATCTTTTTGTTGTTGCCCGTTTGCATATTGACTATAAGGGGGGCCAGGCAGGTTTTTAAAATAGATAACATCTTTGGTATTGCGCTTAAAAAACTGCGTATTGAATGACAATGTGTTTTTAACGATTTCCCAGTCAAAGCCTGCTTCGTACGATGTGGTGATCTCAGGGTTTAAATTAGGATTACCATATTGGGAAAATAACTGATATAGCGAAGGCGACTTAAATGCTGAAGCTATTGTGCCGAAGACCTTAAACTGATCGGCAAGGTATAATGACGGGTTGATGGTATAGGTAAACTTGTCGCCATATTTGCTGTGATTATTATACCTGCCACCCAGTTCCATGTGGAAGATATCGTATTTAAAGAATAAAGATGTATACGCGCTGAATATGTTATTAGCAGCATCACCGGCTTTGATAATACTTGCTGGTGCCTGATAGGCCGTTGATTCATACAGGCTGTACTGGCTTGTGTTGCTGTATTTAAAGCTCGCGCCGCTGGTAATATCCAGATACTTATTCAATTCATAATAAAACACAGCTTCGGCATTGGTTATACGGCCTGTATTTTTTGTAACCTGGTGGGTTCCGCCATTGTCAGACGGAAGGTTGGTGAAGTCATTTTGAACCGTATTTTGCGACAGGTTCACGTTGAGGTTACCTTTTGGCAAAATCAATTTTGCACCTACGCCACCAAATAAAAATGTGTTTTTATAAGTGTAGTCATTGTCGTTTATAAAAGCGCCGTAAGGAAGATCACCGGTATTGTGGCTTACCTGCAGGTTTCCGTTCAGGATAAATTTAGATGAAACATTTTGGCTCAGGTTCACGCTTGCCGAACGCTGATGAAAACCATCTTTCTTAAAACCGCCTTTGCCGGTAGTATCTGTAGCAGCGGCAAAGCCTTTTGAATCGGTATTTGAAAGATTAACAGCTATACCTGTGTTCTTTACCCTTCCAATTAATGAAGCCGATTCTTTAAACGTATTATAGCTGCCACCTGTTAGCTGCAATCCACCGGTTAATCCTTGCTCCTTAGCTTTTTTGGTGATGATATTAATAACACCTGCTACAGCATCAGAACCATACAGCGTTGAACCGCTTCCTTTCAAGATCTCGATATGATCTATCAAATCCATCGAAATGGCATTAAGATCATAGCTGCCGTCTATACCGGATGCGTTATTTACCGGGAAGCCATCAACAAGGATCAGGGTATTGCCAGATGAAGCCCCCCGCAAGAAAACAGAAGTACTGATACCAGGCGCATTATTTGCTCCAGAAAACGTGATGCCTGCAACGGTATTTAATAATTGAGGTAGTGATTTGCCCTGCGATTTATTGATCTCATCTGCAGAAATTATGGTAACAACGCGCCCAATGTCTGATAGTTTTTTAGGCGACCGGCTTGCAGTTACTACTACAGTATTTAGTGTGCGTGTGGTATCCTGTGCATATGCCGCTGAGGCAGATAAACCAACAGCTAACAAACCGAATCCCAAAGTAATTTTAGCGTACTTTTTTTCCATGTATGATTGATATGTATAAAATAATAATGCAGCCTTAATAGCATACGCGGAAATGAATAAAATGAAAACACGCCAAACGAAGAGCATTCACATTCAAGCTTCAATCCCCGAAAGCTATGAATAACATATAACGCCTTGGCAGGTCTTCTGACTTACTCCCCTTTTACCTGGCCTTCCCTCCTGTTTACAGAAAGTGGCTTTATAGATTTGGCAACGGTTACGGAGCTTACAGCTGCGGGACAGTTACGGACTTACACCGTATTCCCTTTTAATTCATTAAAAAAATAGTTTAATGAAACCTAAAGCGCTGCAAAAGTACAATAAGTATCTGTTAACCTCAAACTACATAACTATATTTATCATGATGAAACATTGCTGCATTTTATTATTGATGATGGGCGTGCTTGGCAGTTTTGCCCAGCAACCCGATACCGTTTTTCTGAAAGGTTTACTATATAGCCATCCCGAACTATTTTCAGGCATTTTGAACCATCCTGCACAAAACGAAATACAGATCCTATATACCCGGATCGACAGGGATAAAAACAATGTTCCGCACTTTACTTCATACAGCTATCATCTTAATGCGCATCATTATTTTTACCCAGCGAGCACGGTAAAGCTTCCGACGACCATATTTGCGCTTGAAAAGCTTAACGAGTTAAAAATAAAAGGCTTAGGCCGAAAATCGGTCATGATTACCGATAGTGCATTTGCCGGCCAGACTAAAGTTAAAATAGATACGTCATCCTCAACAGGTTTGCCGAGCATCGAAAATTATATTAAAAAGATCTTGCTGGTAAGCGATAACGACGCGTATAACCGGCTCTACGAATTTGTCGGCCGTGCTGAGGTTAACCAAAAGCTAAAGAAGTATCATCTTAACAACACCCGTATTGTGGATAGGTTAGCCATAGGTGATGCAGGCGAAAGCACAAAGCACACTAACCCTATTGTTTTTTATGATGACAATAAGCTAATTTATCAGAAACCGGCGCTATATGATGCATCAAATTATCCCATGCACCTGGAAAATATGCTGCAGGGTAAAGCTTATTTAGACAGCAGCGACCGGCTGGTTAATAAACCGCTTGATTTTTCTGAAAAGAATGTTTATTCACTTGCCGATCAGCAAATGGTGCTTAAGCGATTACTATTTCCTGAAATTTTCCCCAAAACGCAACGCTTTAATTTAACAACAGATGACTATCGCTTCATTTACCGTTATATGAGCACCTTCCCTACAGAAAATATAAAACCCACCTATAACCGACCCGAATATTTCCCGGCTTATTGCAAGTTTTTGTTTTATGGCGGAGACAGTACAGCAGTTATTAATCCAGATATCAGGATCTTTAATAAAGTTGGTGATAGTTATGGTTATGATATTGATAATGCATATATCGTAGATTTTAAAAACAAGGTTGAGTTTATGCTCAGTGCCGTTGTGCAATCAAATGAAGATGGTATAATGAACGATAATAAATATGAGTATACAACGGTATGCCTGCCTTTCCTAAAAAACCTTGGTCAGGTGATATATCTATATGAACTCAAACGCCCTAAAAAGCATCTGCCCCATTTAACTAAATTTAAATTTACTTATAGCCAAAAGCAATAAAATTCACTTCAGGAAAAACTTAGTAGCGCAAAGGGTGTTTAAAAAATGACAATTATTAAAAACCTATGGCAACTACAATAGTAAAATATACCGACAACTTCCCCGTGCTTTATGGCGATGACCGCATAAACCTGAACTGGCCCGAGCGTTTTACGTCCATTGCCGGAGGTATGAAACTCGGCTTTTCAGGTTTTAAAAACATTTTCAAAAATCCGCTTTCAAGTATTGTAAAGATAGGTGCAGGCGGTTATCTGTTAAACCGGGGGATCACCGGGCATTGTGAACTTTATAAGCGCATCGGTAAGCTATCAACCAACCCGATAAACGTAAATATCCGTTCGTCATTTGTAGTAAATAAACCCAGGGAAAAGGTCTATCAATTTTGGCGCAAGCTGGATAACCTGCCCCTGTTTATGAAACATCTGGAAAGTGTAGAGGTTATCGACTCCAAATATTCACATTGGGTGTTGAAACTTCCCAAAAATGTAGCCACTATTAGCTGGCATGCTGAAATTGTTCATGATGAACCGAATGAAGTGATCGGTTGGAGTTCGCTGTCCGATTCAATGATCAACAATGCGGGTAAAGTACGCTTTCAGGATACCGTTGACGGGAAAGGTACCATCGTTGATGTAGTGATCAGCTACCAGCCGCCTGCAGGTGGTGTTGGTGCAGGCATCGCCAAAATATTAAACCCTGTTTTTAAAAATATGGTTGATAAGGATATCCAGAATTTTAAACAATATATGGATATCAATAACGATCCGGATGAGTTTGTCGAAGTAATTGTCGTTAAATAATAAAATTAACACTGTTATCCCAGGGCGCTCAGATAATGCGGGCGCCTTTATATCTTACAATAATAGCTATCCTTTCCGTCTGAATTTTGATTTAAGCTTTAGAAAACGCAGTTCGTAAATGTAGTATGATAATAAAGGGACAGCAATCAAACCCAACACATTGTAAGGAAATATACCTAATGGCATTTTACTATCCCGGCAGGTAAATAACTGTTGCCATATGTATATGCCATACGATAGAATACCAATAAATGACAGTAATTTATTGTTTAATACTTTAAAAATCCAATCATTTGCGGGTATGATATTACTTAAAATTAAATAGCCGGTAATTAGGGAAATCACCAGGTTTACGTACAGTGACCTTAGGGTATAAAATTCGTCAAAGTGCAATCCAAACATCAATATTATGGCTAAAATATTGCCGGCTACCTTTGTTTGTTTGAGCCAATTTACATTCAAAGTCCCTTTAGAGGCCATTAACGCAAAAAAACAACCAACGCCAATTGATTGAAACTTTATAAAATAGTGAGTAAAACCGTAAATAATGCCACGATTCAAAACCGGAATAAACTGTTGCACTGTACACAATAGCGGCAATGCGAATACAATGCTGATAATGATATAATAAAATGCAGTTCTGTTGATCTTTAAAATAAAAGGAAAAAGGAGATAAAATTGTTCTTCAACCGATAAAGACCAATAATGACTGAAGTAATAAGTGAAATTATGGCTCCGGAAATAGCTGAAATTCATTAGATACAATGCTGAACCTGCAAATTGAATCCACGAAATGTTTAATCTGTAGAAATGGTTTAATAAAAACACCACCCCGATATACAAATAGGCTAAAGGAAAAATCCTCAAAAGGCGCCTTATATAAAACCTTTTTAACGACAGGTCACCGGTCGCTTCCTTTTCTTTTAGGCACAAGCTTGTGATTAAAAAGCCACTGATGACAAAGAAAATATTTACCCCTAACCCTCCGTTGAATATGATGGTATAAAAATAATTATCAGATAACTGAAGGTGATAAAATACAACCAGAATAATTGAAATGCCCCGAAACCCGTTTAAGGAGTTATAATAATTGCTGCGCAATAAATTAGATAAGACAGGCTGCCCCTCCTTGTTTGATGCCATACCGTAAAAATAGACACTCAAATAATTAAAACAAAAAAGGCCGCAAATTGCGGCCTTTTCATGCATTTATAATGCGATATTATTTTACTGCATCAACAACTGCTTTGAAAGCGTCTGGGTTGTTCATCGCTAAATCAGCTAATACCTTACGGTTTAAGCCAATTTCTTTAGCGGCTAATTTACCCATTAACTGAGAGTAAGAAATTCCGTGCTGACGGGCACCAGCGTTGATACGTTGGATCCATAAAGCCCTGAACTCTCTCTTTTTGGTTTTACGGTCGCGGTAAGCGTACTGTAAACCTTTTTCAACTGTGTTTTTTGCAATGGTGTATACCTTGCTACGTGAACCCCAATAACCTTTGGCGAGGTTCATGATCCTTTTCCTGCGTCTTCTCGACGCTACTGCGTTAACTGAACGTGGCATCTTGTGTGTTTTTTGGTAGTGAGTGCCTGCATCTCGTGTGCCGGACTTAAAACTCTAATACCTGGTTTTAAAATTTGTGAATTACTTTCCGATACAAAGCATACGTTTTACGTTACCCATGTCGGCATCAGATACTAAGCTGGTTTGACCAAGGGCACGCTTACGTTTTGTCGACATCTTGGTTAAGATGTGGCTTTTGTATGCGTTTTTTCTTGCGATTTTACCTGTTCCAGTAAGCTTAAAGCGCTTTTTAGCACTGGAATTGGTTTTCATTTTTGGCATAACTCTATTTATTTGTGTTAGATATTAACGTTTCTCAACGTTTTATTTTCAAAGCACCTGCCCCTAAAGCAGGTGCAATCTTAATTATTTTTTTGCTGCCTTTGGTGCAAGGGTTAAAAACATCCTTTTTCCTTCAAGCTTTGGTAATTGCTCCACTTTACCAACTTCTTCTAATGCCTGGGCAAAGCGAAGTAATAAGATCTCACCTTGTTCTTTATAAACAATGGCACGACCTTTAAAGTGTACGTAAGCTCTTACCTTTTCGCCGGCTTCCAAAAACTTAATGGCATGCTTCAATTTAAATTCAAAGTCATGATCATCAGTGTTCGGTCCGAAACGGATCTCTTTAATAACCGTTTGCTTGGCATTACTTTTTATCTCTTTAAGCTTTTTCTTCTGTTCGTAAATGAACTTGTTATAGTCCGTTACTTTACAAACCGGCGGTACGGCGTTAGGAGATATTTCAACCAAATCCAGTTCCTGCTCCTGCGCTATTGCAAGGGCATCTCTTAATGAGTAAACTCCCTGCTCAACGTTATCACCTACAAGGCGAACTTCCTGAGCCCTAATGAATTGGTTTATGTTATGTTCGGCTTCTTTTTTCTTAAAAGGAAGCCTTGGTCCTCTATTGAAAGGTTTGTTTAATGCCAAGTTATACTGTTATTTCTTTAGTTATCTGTTCTTTAAAATCTTCAATGCTCATACTTCCCAAATCACCGGTGCCATGTTTACGTACAGAAACCAAGCCTTCGGCAGCTTCTTTTTCGCCCACAACCAGCATGTAAGGGATTTTTTTGACTTCAGCATCACGTATCTTTCTGCCTATTTTCTCGTCCCTGAAGTCGATTAGCCCGCAAATATCGGAATCTTTTAATATATCAGAAACTTTTTTTGCATATTCTTCATATTTTTCTGATATAGGAAGTATAATGAACTGCTCGGGCGATAACCACAGCGGGAAATTGCCTGCACAATGCTCAATTAATACTGCTATAAAGCGTTCCATTGAGCCAAACGGCGCCCTATGGATCATTACCGGGCGGTGCTTTAGGTTGTCGCTTCCAGTATATTCCAGTTCAAAACGCTCGGGCAGGTTATAATCAACCTGGATGGTACCCAACTGCCATTTACGACCGAGGGCATCTTTTACCATGAAATCAAGCTTAGGGCCATAAAACGCAGCCTCACCGTATTCAACCACAGTTGGCAAACCTTTTTCGGCGGCAGCTTCTATGATAGCGTTTTCGGCTAATGCCCAGTTTTCGTCGCTGCCTATATATTTAGCGCGGTTCTCCGGGTCGCGTAACGACACCTGCGCTATGTAGTTATCAAAGCCCAAAGCTTTGAATACATACAATACAAGGTCAATTACTTTTTTAAACTCATCCTTCACCTGGTCCGGACGGCAAAATAAATGGGCATCATCCTGAGTAAAGCCACGTACACGGGTTAAACCATGCAACTCGCCGCTTTGCTCATAACGGTACACTGTACCAAATTCAGCAAAACGAACCGGCAGATCCTTATATGAGCGTGGTTTTGTTTTATAGATCTCGCAGTGATGCGGGCAATTCATCGGTTTCAGGAAAAACTCCTCACCTTCCTGCGGGGTTTTTATCGGCTGAAATGAATCGGCACCGTATTTTTCATAATGACCAGATGTTACATACAGGTTTTTATGGCCAATATGCGGAGTGATCACCTGCTCATAACCTGCTTTTACCTGGGCTTTTTGTAAAAAGTTTACCAGGCGCTCACGCAACGCAGTTCCCTTAGGCAACCACAGTGGCAAGCCCATGCCCACTTTTTCAGAAAAAGCGAACAACTCCAATTCCTTACCCAGTTTGCGGTGATCGCGCTTTTTAGCTTCTTCGATCATGTGCAGGTATTCAGTAAGTTCGCTGGCTTTAGGGAAAGTGACGCCGTATATACGGGTTAATTGCTTGCGTGTTTCATCGCCACGCCAGTATGCGCCGGCAAGGCTCATCAACTTAACCGCTTTTATAAAGCCTGTGTTAGGGATATGAGGTCCGCGGCATAAGTCGGTAAAATTACCTTGCGAATAAAAAGTAATAGCGCCATCAGGCAGGTCTTTGATCAGGTCAAGCTTGTACTCATCGCCTTTTTCTGTGAAATACTCAATAGCATCAGCCTTGCTCACCGGTTTGCGGATGTACTCCTCTTTAGTTTTAGCAAGTTCAATCATTTTATCCTCTATCTGCTTAAACTCGTCAGAAGATAAAACCTTGTCGCCAAAGTCAACATCGTAATAAAAACCTGTTTCAATAGCCGGACCGATACCAAATTTAGTACCCGGATAAAGGGCTTCCAAAGCTTCGGCCATTAAGTGAGCCGATGAGTGCCAGAAAGTTGACTTGCCATCGGCATCGTTCCAGGTTAATAATTTGACGTGTGCATCTTGCTCAATAGGGCGGCTTGCGTCCCAAACCTGGCCGTCAACTTCGGCCGCTAATACGTTACGGGCTAATCCTTCGGAAATCGACTGGGCGATTTGCATGGAAGAGATCCCTTTGTCATACTGACGAACGGATCCATCGGGAAGTGTAATGTTAATCATCTACAACTATGATTTAAAGTTTTATAAAATTACGTTTAAACGGTCACCTACAAAGTGACCCTCATTTTGTGGGTACAAAAATAGAATTTTAAATAGCATTTAACATCAAAGCAGTTTCAATTTTTTGTTTGATGGGGATTTTCAGGCTTGTAGCATAGAAAATAAAAATGGGGCATCTTAATTTTCAATTTATATGAAAAATTAAGATGCCCCATCGGTTTATGGTGTTGAGCCTACTTAAAAGCCTCGTTCGACGGATTAGAATTAACAGATGTCTCTTTAACCTTAAATTCAATTGGCTGGCCAACCAGGATGGTCTTTACAGAGAACGGAATTTTAATACCTCCGTTTATACCTTCATAGTTACCAAACTCAACAGTCAGGTCATTTGCTCCTTCAATGGTTTGTTTAAGCTTCAGTCCTGTTTTTTGGCTATAATAATTATGGATATGAATCTCAGTACCTATATTGATATCAACCTCGTAGGCAAGCTCGTTATTTACCACTCTTAAAATAGGCTGCAGCGTTATATTTTGATTTATCCGCTCATAATCAAGTTCGTGAAACGGGCGGCTTTTAAGTTTGATCATTTTTTTGGCTGCATCATCAAGCTGTACATCCCTGTTAACCTGCCTTGCTTTTATACTATCGCCGTTAAGTGTTATATGCGACACAACGAGGTTGTTATATGAGGGCACTATTGCTTCCTGGTAGTACTTATCAGGCATTTTATACCGGGTTACCAATTGCACGTCGGCGCCTTGTATATTACCAACTGCCGATGTTTGCAGATCGTGGATATTTTTGAGTTTGTCGGCACCGCCAATGGCATCTAAATACGCCTTGATAACAGTACTTGCCGTTGTGCCTTGTGGAATCGGAAGCCCGCTGTATGAGTTGTTTTCGGGGTTAATATCAGGTAAATTATGATCAGGGTCGATGGTTGCATAAGCAATTTTCGAGGTCGATTTGTATGGGAAGGTCCAGGTATCGCCGCGCTGCCAGATCTCAGCCGGAAGTTTTACAGTGCCGGTTTTTCCGTTCTCTTCTTTAATAGATATAGTAACCGGTAATGCCATTTCTTCCAGGTTTACAATGGTGATCATAGCACCTTTGGTGGCATCATTATCAGGATATGAAATATCCTTTATACCCTGATCAACTTTCCAGGTGGTGAAAAACCATTCGTTCCAAAACCAGCTCAGGTCCTCACCTGCGGCATTATCCATCGTATGAAAAAAATCCCAGGGGGTTGGGTGTTTAAAAGCCCAGCGTTTGATATAGGTTTTAAAGGCATAATCAAAACGCTCTTCGCCTAAGATCTGTTCTCGTAAAATAGTTAATCCTAATGCCGGTTTTTCATAAGCAGCAACTGCTAAAAAATCCTCCTGTATCACATCGGGCGTATTCATAATAGCCTCAGCACCTGGGCTAAATAAATAAGCGGCACTTTTTTGCTGATCGGGCTTTTCATAATATTCACCCTTGTTAAATACCTTGGTATCAACATTATTTAAAAAGGTGTTAAAACCCTCGTCCATCCAGGCGTATTTACGCTCATTTGAGCCAACAATCATCGGGAACCAGTTATGGCCAAATTCATGATTGGTAACTTCCCACAAACCTCCGTTTTGATTATTTGAGCCACAAAATACTATACCCGGGTACTCCATCCCTCCTACTATACCGGCCACGTTGGTAGCTACAGGATAAGTATATTCAAACCATTTATCACTATACAATTCAATGGCGGCTTTAACATATTCAGTTGAGCGGCCGTACGAATTATTCCCTTTAGCCTCAACTGGATAAACTGATTGTGCAAGAACTTTTTTACCACTCGGCAAATTGATCCGCGCAGCATCCCAAATGAATGCTTTTGACGCAGCCCAGGCCACATCACGGGCGTTTTTACACATAAAATGCCAGGTAAGCGTCGGCTTTTTCGGGTAATCGTTATTACGTAAAATATCAGTTGAATCTTTAATGATAACTGTTTTATCACTCTTACGGGCTTCGGCCAACCGGTTTATCGAGGTAGGTGATAATACTTCAGCAGGGTTAAGCAGTTCGCCCGATCCTGCTACAACCAAACTGGCAGGCGCGGTAATAGTATAATCAAAATTGCCGTACTCCAGGTAAAACTCGCTTGCACCAAGATATGGTATGGTGTTCCATCCGGTTACATCGTCGTAAACTTCCATGCGTGGGTACCACTGCGCAATTTCATAGATCCAGCCATTTTTAGTATGCTGACGGCCCATTCTGTCGGTACCATATTCGGGAATGTCAAAACCGTATTCAATCTTGATCTGCAATTTGCTCCCGGCTGCGCGTAATGAATCTTTAAGCTTGATCTGCATACGGGTATCCGTGATCAGATAATCGGCTTTCAGCGTTTTGCCTTTGTTGATGATATAAACCGATTTTATTTCGGCACCCTTTGTATATGATTTATTTGCAAACCTTCCACCCGAAACATTGCTTGTAGCTTCGGCACGTGAATCCTCTTTATAGATATTCTGATCTACCTGGAGCCATAAAAAGCCAAGGGCATCCGGGCTGTTATTGGTGTAAGTAATTAAAGTACTGCCCTCTATCCGGTGTTTAGCGGTATCAAGCGTAACATCAAGCTTATAATCGGCCCGGTTTTGCCAGTATTTTGGACCTGGAGCACCACCGGCCGTCCTGAACTCACCGCCCCTTTCGGGGTAAAATATAGGGTTAAATACTTTATGCTGATCATACTTGGGTGCTGCCTGATCTGCATTTTGCGCTTTTACTTCACCGGCATAAATGCCTAAAACCAATAACAACGCGGCTTTGTAGAATTTCATTAACTGTGTTTTAATTGTGAGGGAAAGATATTAAAATATATTTGACTTGAAACGTAATTGCTTGGTTACGTAGTATCAAACGTCATTTTTATAACGGCCCCCCTCTAAGTCTCCCCCTCCCTTCCCGGGAGGGTTGGGTGGGGCTTATAGGCAATTTGATTTGTCGCCTTGTTGCAAATCAATCCCTATTTTTTATATTTTTGCGGATGATTTACGGCACATACAGTCGTTGATCGCAGCCCTAATAAATGGATATATCAGTTGTAGTACCTCTTTACGATGAAGTAGAATCATTACCCGAATTAACCTCTTGGATTAGCCGGGTAATGGACGAAAACCGTTTTACTTACGAGATAATTTTGGTTGACGATGGCAGCAAGGACGGATCATGGGAAATGATCAGGAAGCTGCAAACCGGTAATCCTTTTATCAAAGGCATTAAATTCAGGCGTAATTATGGTAAATCCGCAGCCCTTAACACCGGTTTTATCGCTGCCAAAGGCAATGTGGTGATCACCATGGATGCCGATTTGCAGGATAGTCCGGATGAGATCCCGGAACTTTACCGCCGGATAACTGAAGAGAAATACGACCTTGTTTCGGGCTGGAAAGCAAAAAGGCACGACCCATTGAGCAAAACTATACCTACCAAACTATTCAACGCGGCAACCCGTCGTATGAGTGGCATCCATAACCTGCACGATTTTAATTGCGGTTTAAAAGCCTATCGTAATGTTGTAGTTAAAAACATTGAAATTTATGGCGAGATGCACCGTTATATCCCGGTTCTGGCAAAATGGGCCGGCTTCACCAAAATTGGCGAACAGGTTGTTGAGCACCGTCCTCGTAAATATGGCAAAACCAAGTTTGGCTTAAGCCGGTTTATCAACGGCTTTCTCGATCTGCTTTCAATTTTCTTTGTAGGTAAATTTGGCAAGCGTCCGATGCATTTTTTTGGTACGCTGGGCACATTGAGCTTTTTTACGGGTTTGATTATGGCCATCTGGATAATTTGGGAAAAGCTTTACAATATAGCACACAACCTAAAATACAGGGATGTAACCACGAGTCCGCTGTTTTATATAGCATTGGTAGCTATCATATTAGGTTCACAATTGTTTTTAACAGGCTTTGTTGCCGAGCTTGTTTCACGCAGCGCAAGCGAACGTAACCATTACCAAATTGAGGAAACAATTTAATTAGATTTGAGATGTTAGATATGAGATTTGAGACTTTTTGAATACTTGCCTCCTGTCTCATATCTAACATCTCAAATCTCACATCTATTCTAAAAACATGTTTTTTTCCATCATCATTCCTTTATATAACCGACCGCAGGAAATTAAAGAACTGCTGGAAAGCCTCACCTTGCAAACCTATCACAATTTTGAGGTTTTGGTTATTGAAGATGGTTCTGTAAATGATGCTGAAGCCATAGTAAATACCTTTACCGATAAACTTAACCTGCGTTATTTTAAAAAACAGAATGAAGGCCAGGGTTTTGCACGTAACTTTGGTTTTGAGCGTGCCAAAGGCGATTATTTTGTAATTTTTGACTCGGATTGTTTAGTCCCCCCCAATTACCTCCGAATTGTAAACGATTCATTGGCAAAAAACTATCTCGATGCCTATGGTGGTCCCGATGGCGCACATCAATCTTTTACCCCTACACAAAAAGCCATAAGCTATTCAATGACCTCCCCTTTTACTACCGGAGGTATTCGTGGTAATAAAAAAGGTATAGGGCAGTTTCACCCGCGTAGTTTTAACATGGGTGTTTCAAGGCAGGCCTGGGAAAAAGCCGGCGGATTTATTATCACTCGCCTTGGTGAGGATATAGAATACAGCATTAGGATCCATTCGCTGGGCTTTAAAATTGGGTTGATTCCAGATGCAATAGTCTATCATAAACGACGAACCAACTTTTATCAGTTTTATAAGCAGCTGCACTTTTTCGGAAGGGCGCGCATCAATATTTCTAAATTTTTCCCGCAGGAGTTAAAGCTGGTTCATTTTTTCCCGGCTGCTTTTACAGTAGGTGTTATCCTTACTATTATTCTAAACCTATTTGGCTCTGTATTAGCACCTGTAGGTAATTTTATACTGTTGATTTTCACTTTGTTAATATTTTTCCATTCCTGGTGGAAAAATAAATCGTTAAAAATCGCATTTTTGAGCATTATAGCTGCCTTCACACAACTTATTGCCTACGGGTTAGGATTTATACAGGATTTTTGGAAGCGGAAAGTTTTAAGTAGATCATAAGCAATATGTACCACCCCTTTTCTGTAGCGGAGACCATTAAAACCGCATGGAATATTTTAAAGAAGAATTTTGCCATAATCTCGGTCTACTCGGTAGTTGCCATGATATTTGTCTTCATATCAGGCTTTGCCGTATTTTATTTTGATGATAATGCAATGGTGAGTTCTATTGGCTTTGTTGTGTTACTGGTTGAAATAACTTTCATATTCTTAGCATTTATAAAGCTGGTATTCAGATTAATGGACAAAGAATACTATGATTTTGATTTTAGCGAGATCATTCCTAAAATCAGGATGCTGGTAAGCTATCTTACGTTATTGGTACTGGTGAGTACATTAGCTGTTTTTGCGACCCACCTGGTTGAAGGTTTAAAAGAAGGTTTCGCCCAGGATTTTTTCAAATTTATTATCGGACTTATTGTTCAGTTCTTTTTCCTGTTCTATTTTCCTATTTGCACCTGTTTCATTGTTGATGACGCGTCGGGGCCGATAGAATCAGTACAACAAAGCTTTTATTTGATAAAGGGGAATTTTTTAAAATATTTCTTGATCTTCATTATAATCGAAATATTGATGCTGGTTGCAGCAATCACCGTTGTAGGGTTAATAATAGCTATTCCATTTGCTAACATAATTTTGATGGCAGCCTATCGCAAACTGGTTTATAGCCACCTTGATGTGGATGATGACCTATCTGAAACCAATTAAAAATGGGATTTAAATCTGCATTAAGTAAAGTATTTGCTGCCTTTGTTAATCGGGAATTAAATAAGGTTCGTAAAAACGCGGTTGCATTTCAGCAAAAGGCATTTACAGATCTGGTGCATGCGGCCAAAGACACCAGTTTTGGTAAAGATCATCAGTTTGAAAAGATCAACAACTACGAGGATTTTAAGCGATTGGTGCCTGTACATGACTATGAAGACCTTCGCCCCTATATCGACCGAGTGGTTAATGGCGAGGAGGATGTGCTATGGCCCGGGAAACCTGCTTATCTCGCCAAAACATCCGGTACAACATCCGGTGTAAAATATATCCCCATTTCTAAAGAAAGCATGCCGGAGCATATCAAAGCGGCACGTAATGCTTTGCTAAGCTATATCCACGAAACCGGTAACTCTGATTTTGTTGATGGCAAATTGATATTTTTGCAGGGCAGCCCCATTTTAGCCGAAAAGCATGGCATTTCAACAGGCAGGCTTTCGGGTATCGTTGCGCATCATGTTCCCGCTTATCTGCAAAAAAACCGCTTGCCCAGCTACGAAACCAATTGCATTGAAGATTGGGAGCAAAAGGTTGACGCCATTGTAGACGAAACTGTTAATGAAGATATGCGCCTCATCAGTGGGATCCCGCCATGGTGCCAGATGTATTTCGACAGACTTTCGGCCAAAGCAGGAGGTAAAAAGATAAAAGACATTTTCCCAAACTTTAAGCTTTACGTTTATGGAGGAGTTAATTACGAGCCTTACCGCGCCCGTATTGAGGAAAGTATCGGTTTCAAGGTCGATTCGATAGAAACCTACCCGGCATCCGAAGGCTTTATCGCGTTCCAGGATTCACAAAAAGAAAAAGGCCTTTTATTATTAGTTGATTCTGGGATCTTCTACGAGTTTATCCCATCCGATGAGTATTTTAATGAAAGCCCAACCCGCATTAATATTAAAGATGTAGAGTTGAATAGAAACTACGCGCTCATCATGAACACCAGCGCTGGTTTATGGGGCTATAGTATAGGCGATACGATTAAATTTGTTTCAAAAGATCCGTATCGTATTGTCGTAACCGGCCGTATTAAGCATTATATATCGGCTTTTGGTGAACATGTTATAGGCGAAGAGGTAGAGTATGCATTAATGAGCGTGGCTAAAGAAGAGGGCGTTGACGTGGTTGAATTTACCGTTGCACCCCAGGTTAACCCTGCAGCGGGGCAATTACCTTACCATGAATGGTTTATCGAGTTTGGTACAGCCCCTGACAATCTTCAGGCTTTCGCCATAAAAGTGGACAAGGCGTTGCAGAATAAAAATATTTACTATTTTGACCTGATTGAAGGTAACATTTTGCAACCTTTGGTGATCCAAAGCCTGCAAAAAGATGCCTTTATCAATTATATGAGGACTGAAGGTAAACTTGGCGGGCAAAACAAAGTACCACGGCTATCAAACGACAGGAAGATTGCCGAAGGATTAAAGAGTTTTATAAAATAAAGATACTTGAGTAACCAAATAAAAAACATTGCCATCCTTGGCTCAACAGGCAGCATCGGTACACAAACACTTGATGTTATAAGGTGGAACAGCAATTTATTCAGGGCGTTTTTGCTCACAGCACATTCTAATGCCGATTTACTCATCAGCCAGGCTATTGAGTTTGTGCCGGAATATGCCATTATCTGTGATCAAAGCAAATACCAGGAAGTTAAAGAGGCTTTAGCACATTTGCCAATACAGGTACTTGCCGGTCACCAGGCTATCATTGATACAGTAACGCATCCCGAAATTGCGGTTGTGCTAACTGCCATGGTAGGCTTTGCAGGTCTGGAGCCAACAATAGCTGCCATTAAAGCCGGTAAAGACATTGCTCTTGCTAATAAAGAAACATTGGTTGTTGCCGGCGATATCATAACCGCTTTGGCGAAACAAAATGCAGTTCAGATTTTACCGGTTGATTCGGAACATTCAGCAATATTTCAAAGCCTTGTTGGTGAGGAGTATAAGTCGATAGAAAAACTGATCATTACCGCATCGGGCGGTCCTTTCCGTGGCCGTAGTCTCGACTTTTTAGCCAACGTTACCCGTGAGGATGCCCTTAAACACCCCAACTGGGTAATGGGCGCTAAAATAACTATCGACTCGGCATCATTAATGAACAAAGGGCTTGAAGTTATTGAGGCCAAATGGCTGTTTGATATTGAGGCCGATCAGATCGAGGTTGTAGTTCATCCGCAATCTATTATTCACTCACTGGTACAGTTCAGGGATGGATCAATTAAGGCACAATTGGGTTTGCCCGATATGAAGCTACCTATACAGTATGCCCTCACCTATCCCAACCGGATCGAAACGAATTTTAAACGTTTCAGCTTTGCCGACTACGCTAACCTCACTTTCGAAAAACCAGACATGGAAACTTTCCGTAATCTAAGCTTAGCGTACGCTGCGTTAAAACAGGGAGGTAACATACCTTGCATTATCAATGCGGCAAATGAAATAGCGGTTGCCGGGTTTCTTGACCGTAAAATTGGCTTTTTAACTATGAGCGGCATTATTGAAGAATGTATGCAGAAAATAAATTTTATTGCAAAGCCAACCCTAACCGATTATTTGAATACTGACAAAGAAACACGCATCTTTGCGGAAAATTATATACAGCAACTACCTTCAAAAACATTACAGTTTTAATATTACATAGATATAGATAATGAGTATAGTGATCATGGTGGGCCAGCTTATACTGGGCCTTTCAATTTTGATAATCCTGCATGAACTGGGGCATTTCCTGGCGGCACGGGCCTTTGGCATTAAGGTAGAAAAATTCTACCTGTTTTTTGATGCCTGGAACGTGAGCCTGTTTAAATTTACATATAAAGGCGTTGAGTATGGTATTGGCTGGCTACCACTTGGTGGCTATGTTAAAATTGCCGGTATGATTGATGAATCGATGGATACAGAACAAATGGCTGGTCCGCCGCAACCTTGGGAGTTTCGTTCAAAACCAGCTTGGCAGCGCCTTATTGTAATGCTTGGTGGTGTTACGGTAAATGTTATACTGGGCATCTTGATATTTTGGGTGCTAACCATGCGTTTTGGCGATAGTTATATACCTAATTCGGCAGCAAAATACGGTATTGTACCAGGTGAAGTAGGTAAAAAAATAGGCCTTCAAATAGGCGACAAGGTTGTTGCTATCAATGGTAAGCCATTTGAACGTTTTGATGATCTTACAAGTCCGCAGGTATTATTGGATAATACTGTTTTTACCGTGTTGCGTGGCACCCAAACTTTGCAGATCAGCATTCCGCGTACCATCCTAAATGATTTGAACGATCATGATATAGAAGGTTTCATCAGTCGCCTGCCCCGTGCCAAGTTCATTGTTGATTCATTGGAACCGGGCAGTAATGCTGTAAAAGCAGGTTTAAAAAAGGGCGACAGCATTGTAATGGCCAACAATCATCCAATTGTATTTTGGGACGAATTGCAGGCTCAACTATCGGCTAATAAAGGCAAACAGGTTGAACTGGGTATAAAACGCAACCATGAACTGGTTACCTTGAAAGCACAGGTTACGCCAGAAGGCAAGCTGGGCTTTTACCGTGCAAAAAGCGATTTTCCGGATATCAAAACAATAAAGTACGGTTTTTTCGAAGCTTTTCCTATAGGAGCACAAAGAGCATGGGGAACTTTCAGGGATAATGCCAAAGGTATCGGTAAGATTTTCAGAGGTGATGTTAACCCTGGTAAAGCAGTAAGCGGACCGGTAGCTATAGCCAACCTGTTTGGTGGTACTGTTGATTGGGTCCACTTTTGGACATTGGTAGGCTTTCTTTCGATGGTATTGGCATTGATGAACCTTTTGCCTATCCCGGCGCTTGACGGAGGTCACGCGGTATTCCTGATCATTGAAATGATTAAAGGTAAACCGTTGAGCGATAAGTTCCTTGAACGCGCCCAGATTGTAGGCTTTGTAATTTTAGTTACCCTAATGGTATTTGTTTTTGGTAACGATATTGTGAAGCTGGTAATGAAGAAATAGCGATTAGAGATTAGTGATTGGAGGTTAGAGATGCCTCCCAAGCATATAAAACAAGAAAGGTCTTTCAACTACTGAAAGGCCTTTCTTGTTTTATATGAATTTATCAATCAATTGAATAGCTGTACAAATTAGAATTAGCTTTAAGCTTTGAGCATTCTGCTTTCAGCTTGTTTTATACCGCCGGATCAATAGGTTTAGGATCTTCGTAATTATCGGAAACGGTGTCAAAAGGTGATCTTTCATTTTTGAATACCGCTGCCGAGATCAGGCTCACTATAGCGCCAAAAATGGCGTATATAAATACAACGCTTACTGTCGCTATAACCGCAAAATATTTACTTACCATACTTAAGGCATTGTCTATTTGATCCTGCGACAGATTTCCTTTTGCTTCCATTTGCGCGCGTGAGGCAGTTAGGGCCTTATTAACCATTTCCGGACTTAATATCGCATAATATACATAAGTGAATACCGCAACGAAAACTCCTGTAAAAATCGCATATAAAAAACCGGATAAAAAGCCTTCTCCGTAGGTAATATATCCGCCAAGCTGATCTTTGTATTCTTTTTGCGTTAACAGCAAGAAAGCGATGAAGGGCAAAAAGCTCAGGTATTTAAGAGATGAGTTGGGGTCAATATCAAGAAACTGAAATGCATAAGTTATAACTATTGAAGTTACCAGGTTAATTAGCGCCCACTTCAGGGCTGGTTGCGATGGGCTCGCTTTTTTTATTTCCATGATATAGGTTATTTAGTGTTTGGTTAAAATTAACTAATTATCTTATATCATGTATATGTTTATTTTTTACCCAGGCAAATGCTTTTCAAATGTTTATCGCCGATATCTCGTTGTTAATTAATATAACTGAGGAAAGGCTATGATACAGGCGAGCTATTAGATGCTGTTTTATGGTCTGAAGCAGGTTAAACGCCCAGGCCCACTCGGCACCTATTTTTGCAAATAACAGGCGCAAACATTCAGATGTGCTTAATTATTCAAAAATATCAGTAGTGTTAACCCGGTAGAAATACAATATACTGATTACTAATTATTTATAATCACTTTATTTAAAATGTGTTAGCCAGTGTTAACCCAGTTTATTAGGGTGTGTTATCCTGGTTTTAATTTCGTAAACTCGGTATAACAAAACAGGCCTTTCAAAATTTGAAAAGCCTGTTTTGTTATACGATTAATCTTTTATTCAAGAAATAGACTCCGCCGGCTCCCGTTTAAAGAAAGCAGCGAAAATTATCGATAAAACAAACAGAAATATAATGCTTATACCTAATGACTGGATTTGCTGACCTATGGTAATGCTTTTTCCGGTTTGAAAGCTTTTCTCCATCTCCTGAATCTTGGCGTCAGCTTCCTTCTTTTCTTCCGGTTTGGCAGTGCTTTCTTTCAGTTTAGTCAAAGCTGTAACCATAGCTGTCTTAGTCTTCTGAGCCATTTGCGGTTCTATAGCGTTTGCAAATATCTGATCACGTAGTATAAATATGGTCAGGTTTGAAATGAAAAACATAATGAAAATTCCGGTGGCGGCCTGCCTCATTGTCCAATACCCGCCGACTTTGCTCCTCAGATTTATGCAAAACAAAGCAGCAATAGCTATCGGAAATATGTACGTGAAAAGTATTGCACCAACTGTTATTGCGACAGCCGATGCTACACTTACCATAAAATAAAAATAAATAATACTTACCACAGCCAATACTGCACCTAAAATCAATCCTTTGATAAGTCCTTGTATTTTTATGGTTCTTTCTAATTGTGCGCTCATCAAAAAGGCTATTGAAAACTAACTAAAATTTCTAAAACTGCCATATCAAACTCTTTGTTGATAGCATTATCAGCAATCTCTTTCTTCTCTTCGTCAGATGGATCAATGTTTTGAAAAAAGCACATCATGGGGTAAAACAGCTCTTTAAGCTCCGAATCTTCAGGAAGCGTAGTAGCAACCTTGCTGATTTCGGATACCGGGCTTTCAATCAGGATTTGGTTGGCAATAACCGGCTCATAAATGCGGTATTCATCCTGGAACTCGTCTTCATCAACTAATAAAAACTCTTTCAGGTAATCTTCCAGTTCCGGCTCAATATCTTCATCTTCACACTCATTCAGATATAGTAAAAGGTTAAGGAGTTCGGTACCGCGGTCGAGTGTTTCTTCTTCAATGCTCTCCCATTCAGGAGTATCGAGGTAATCTTCTTCCAGTTTTTTAACATCTGCGCTAAAGAAGTTGATCATTAGCAAATCGAAGAAGATCTCACGAAGTTCTTCTACTTCAGGATTTTCATTAAAAACCGCATCAAGCTCATCTACTTTAGATAAAAAATCTTCGTCGGACGCAAAAACATCAGCAAACTCATCGGTTAGCTGGGTTGCATCAAAGTTGTTGTATTTGGAGAAGGCCTCAAGCGCTGCTATAAAGGCGTTTTCTATTTTAGGATCGATCATAGGTATATTATTTAAATATTTGGTGATTGTTGTAAGTTAACAATACTTTACCTTTTAAACGCTGCCCGATATAAGGCGAGTTTGCAGATTTAGATTTGTTGTTAGCCGCAGTGTATTCCCATTCGGTATCAGTATCAAAAACCACGATGTTTGCCTTTTCATCTTCAGCGATAACCGACAGTTCAACACTAAGTATTTCGCGGGGATTAACAGCCAGTTTTTCAACTATAAGTTCAACCGGTAAACCCGCTTTTAAAGCCAGGGAAAATGCGGTTTGCAGACCTATTATGCCATATTCAGCAACTTCAAACTCCACATCTTTAAATTCAATTTCGTGTGGGGTGTGCTGCGATACGATGGCGTCAATAGTACCATCTTTCAGGCCTGTTATCAGCGCGGCAACATCATCAGCAGTGCGCAGCGGCGGCTTAACTTTATATAAGCTGTCGAAGCCTAAAAGGGCTTCATCGGTTAACACCAAATGATGTGCGGCAACGTCGCAGGTAACTTCAATGCCTTTACGTTTGGCCTCGCGGATCAGCTCGACCGAACGGGCTGTTGATATGGTTGTAAAATGAATGCGCGATACAGTGTATTCGGCCAGATAAAGATCGCGGGCAACCATCAGTTCTTCGGCCAGGGATGGAATTCCCTTCATGCCCAGCAGTGTACTGATCTCACCCTCATTAACCTTCGCTTTACCGGCTATAGCAGTATCCTCCGGATATGAGAAAACCAGCGCGTCAAAGCCTTGTGCGTATAACAAAGCTCTTTCCATTAAACCGGCATCCTGCACGGGCCGGTTGCCGTCTGTAAAGGCTTTAGCGCCGCTTTGGTACATGTCGTACATTTCGGCAAGGTCTTTTCCTTCGCGCTTTTGCGATATAGTGCCTAAAGGATAAACATCAACCAAATTACGTTTCGACCGGTTAAGCAGGTACTCCACCTCTGATTTGGAGTGTACTGGCGGCTGACTGTTAGGCATCAGCGCTATGCCCGTAAAACCACCGGCAGCTGCGGCGATGGTACCAGACCTAAGGTCTTCTTTAGTTTCCATACCCAATTCGCCTATGTTGCAGTTAAGATCGAAAAAACCGGGCGAAACATATTTGCCTTCGGCATCAAACAGTTCGGTATCGGCATCAATATCGTCGGCTATGCGGGTGATAACACCATTTTCAATTAAAATATCGGCAACTTGTTGATGAAAGGATGATCCGGGATCAAGAATAGTGGCTGATTTGATAAGCAAATTCATTAGCACTGCTTTATGTGTGGATTTGTATCGACCTATCCCGCCTGAATAACACCCTGCTGACCGGGTTTATAAAACCTGATCAGAAATATTTCTGCAAGCAGGAAGATCAGCGTCAAAATTAGACAAAGTTTCCATAATTGTGTGCCAAAATTTGATTCGGCAACAACACTTTTTAACGAGCCATTTCCTGCTGTTAATAAAGGCTTTGCATTCGGCAATAATTTTTCAAGATCGGTTACTGTAAAATAACTCATGTCTGATTCGGCCCGGTTATCATTAAAAGCAAGCGCAGCCAATGTGCTATCCTGTTTCTTCAGCGAATAAATTCCGGGCTCACGTAGCTGATCCGAAACATATAGGAGCGTACTCCCCTCCTGCTGTTTTACATCGGGGATAATGCTCTGATCGCCTTTGCTCAGTTTGAGCAGTTGTTTTTCGGTGGTTTGCACCGGCGGTATCTCAAAGCTTTCATCAGCACCAAGTGTATAAAACAGCGGCTGGTCATGTTCGCTTAACAAGGCCATTCTAAAAAGTACCGGCACAAACAGGGCATGCCTGGGCAAATTGCTAAATCCTTCGTTGAGTGGTACAGCACATATATATACATTTCCTTTTCCGGTGTTATAACCTTCCCAAAAAGGTTCGCCGGTAGCAAGGTTCATGAGGCTTTCTTGTTTAGCACCGCTTTTGCTTAGCTGGTAATATTTTTTAACCAAGGGCAGATCGGGGTTTTGAGGAAAGCTCTCAAACACGTTCTTAAATACAGCACTTTGCCTGTTGATAGAAGCCACTTTTACATCTTGTGTTATCAACTTTTCAGGATACCCCGTATTTAAGCCTGATAAAAAGGATCTGTAATTAGCCAGATCAGCATCGGCCGATGGAAATACAACCAGCGTCCCTCCTTTTGTTACATAGGTTTTAAGTTGCTGTGCCAATCCGGTGGCAATGGTTTTAACATCGCTGATTATAATTATAGGGTAACTGTTAAGCGCAGCGTAATCAACGTTACCATCGGTTACACGGTTTGTAGCAAAGAAAGCGTCAGATGCAAAAACAGCTTTCAGATATGGATTTGGAATGCCTCCGTCAATCAACAGAACAGGCATTTGCTGCTTTACATTAAAACTAAAATAAAATTGGTTATCAAATGTAACCGGGTTATCCTGTAACTGAATTACGCCGCGCTGCCATCCGGGTTTTAGGCCCGAAAATGATAACGTATCGTTTTGAACTTCGCGGGCGTCGATAGTGAAACTGCCGAGCGCCTTCTGCTCACCATTGATCAATAGTTTAAGAGGGATCTTTTCGGCTTTTTTTTCGGCATAATTATGCAAGCGAACAACCAGTTTTTCGCTTTCGCCCGGGCGATGTACTGCGCTAAGCAGCCAGACTGAGTCGACAGCAACATTAGGGAGGCTCCCGGCTTTGAGCTGAACAAAGTTCACGTTAATATTACTATCAACTTTTACGGGTTTATCATTTTTGTTCTTTTGAAAATCAGAAATAATAAATACCGACTTAACCGGCCCTGCTTGATTTTTCAATAAGTTTTCCTGCCTGCTGATCACCTGTTGCAGGTTACGGCTTTGCGGGCTTACCTTAACCGCATCAACTGCATCATTAAATTCATCACGGTTCAATAGTCTTTGATGTTTACCTTCAAAATCTTGCGTAAGTAATTGAAACCGATCATTAATATTATAAGCCGAAGTAATTTCCTTAGCACGGCGTTTAGCCCCATCAAGTAATGAGCCTTCGCGGTTAAGGCTTTCCATAGAGTAAGAATTATCCACAAAAATGCTGATCACCTGTTGTTTTCCAGCATTGACATTTTGCGCGCCGGGGATATACGGTCGGGCAAATGCCAGTACCAGAAATAACAAAGCAAGTAAACGCGAGGCCAATATCAATCGCTCCTTCAAATTGCGGCGTGAAGCCTGCTGTTCCTGCACCTCTTTTAGAAACTGTACATTACTGAAATATACCTTTTTGTATTTACGGAAATTGAACAGGTGGATCACAACCGGGATGGTCAAACTTAGCAACGCGAATAAAAAAGCAGGGTATAAAAAATACATATTTTATATAGGTGGTTGTGCTATTTACAAATGTGGTAATTAAATTGAAATTCTGTTATCTTGCGGTACCGGAACATGAAAAAAATCCCCCTGTTATTAATTTTATCGCGAGTTTTATTTGGTATCATAATTATTGCATTAAGCTTAATGCAATGCCTGTATTTCCAAAACATCATTATAATGTTAATGATACTCGGCTTATTATCAGATGTTTTTGATGGAATCATTGCCCGACGGCTGAACGTTTCAAGCCCCATGCTCAGGCGGCTTGATTCAGGTGTCGATCAGTTTTTTTGGTTGAGTATTGTGGCGGGATGCTATATTACCTGTCCAAATTTTTTTAAAGACAATCTGCTAAAGATAAGCTTGCTGGTTGCCATGGAAGCAGGATGTTATGCCATAAGCTATATCCGGTTTGGTAAAGAGGTGGCCACACACGCCATATCTTCAAAGTTTTGGACACTTGTACTGCTCGCAACTATGATTCAGGTTACAGCAAGTTGCTCTTCTGTAATTTTGTTTAATATTTGTTTTTATCTGGGAATAGCTACCCGTATAGAAATAATAGGCATGCTACTTATTATAAAAGAGTGGACAAACGACATCCCAACTATTTATCATGCTTTTTTGATAAGGAATGGCAAAGAGATAACGCGCCATAAACTTTTCAATGGCTAATTGCAAGGAAACAATATGCGCTTGTCTCTTTAACTATCCTAATATCGGTCTCCCCTTTCAAATCATGTATAAATAAATATATTTGGTGCATACATCAATCTACTTAAAAAATGGAATACAGAAGATTAGGCGAAAGTAAACTAAGCGTATCGGCAATAACTTTTGGAGCATGGGCAGCAGGCGGCTGGATGTGGGGCGGCAATGACGATCAGGAAGCTATTGATGCCATGCGCGCGGCTTACGATCTTGGGATAACATCAATTGATACTGCTCCGGTTTACGGCCAGGGTAAAAGCGAAGAATTGGTTGGCCGAGCCATCAAGGATCTGCCGCGTGATAAAGTGCAGATCCTGACTAAATATGGTTTGCGCTGGGACCTTGCAAAAGGTGAGTTCTTTTTCAAAAGTAAAGACAACAGCGGAAAGGATATTGATGTATATCGATATGCCGGTAAAGACAGCATTATAGCCGAGTGTGAAAATAGTCTCAAACGTCTTGGTACGGATTATATCGACTTGTACCAAATTCATTGGTCGGACAAAACTACGCCTATTGACGAAACTATGGAGGCCATTTTACGTCTGCAGGAACAGGGTAAAATTCGCGAAGCAGGTGTTTGTAATTATAATTTGAGTCAAATGCAAATCGCTGCCAAAACCATTAAGCTGGCGGCAAACCAGGTTCCGTTTAGCATGGTAAACCGCGCTATTGAAGATGAGCTAATTCCTTATTGCATCGAGAATAGGAAAGCGATATTAGCTTATAGTCCCCTTGAGCGTGGTTTATTGACCGGTAAAATGAAACCCGGCCAAAATTTCGGCGAAGGCGATCATCGTGCAGGCGTTAAATATTTTAAAGATCAAAACATTGAGCATACCAATGCTTTCCTTGCCAAAATAAAGCCGTTGGCTGATGAAAAAGGTGCAACTTTAGGGCAATTGGTTATCCGGTGGACAATCAATCATCCAGGCATAACCGTAGCGCTGGTTGGCGCCCGCAACGCTGAGCAGTCTATCCAGAATGCTAAGGCTATCAACATCCATATCAATGGAGAAGAAATGGAATACATCAATAACCAGTTGAATGATTTGGTAATTGTTGGATAAATTATTCACTTTTGTGAAGATTCAATAACTCTTCACAAAACCCAATAACCTTAATCATGATTATTGATACTTTACTATATAGTAATAATTTTACATCTAACACTGATCCTGCTACGCGCGCTTTAATATTTGGCGGCATAGGAGCCATATTTAGCCTAATAGGCGCTGTAATGCATGATCGCCGTAAAATGCTGGTTAAAGAAGGCGTACAAGTTGAGGGTACGGTTATAAGTATTGAACGCGAAAGGAGTAGTAAAAATTCGATGACCTTGAATTACCCTGTAGTTAGTTATCGGACGTTACAAAACGAGCTGATAACAAAAAAATACAACATCGGTATCAGTAGCGGCTCTTCATATAAAGAAGGTGATTCCGTAAATGTTATATATGATCCTAAGGATACTTCTTCATTTATACTCAATGACGCTTCATCAAAAATCATTCCCCGTATCTTTATTTTAATTGGCTTAGTGCTAACCATTGGAGCTGTTGTTTTCTATATAATGAAATAGAATCATTTCAAGGGAATCAAAAAACAGTTAAATCGGTGGCCCAGTTTCCTATATTCCAAGTATGAAAAAGTCGTTATTATTGTTTCTTTTATTACTCACGCTAAAACTATCTGCCCAAAACGCACAGCAAATCCATCAAAAAGCTATCTTAATTGATACGCATAATGATGTTATTTCAAACGAATTGATAACCAAAGTTGATTTGGGCAAACGTCAAAGCGAAGGGAATTTTGATTTGGTTCGAGCCAAGGAGGGCGGACTTGATGCACAGATCTTTTCTATCTGGTGCGGCGAAAGTTATGGTAAGGGAACTGCCTTCGCTTTTGCTAACCGGGAAATTGACTCTTTGTACGCGCTCATCAAGCGTAATCCTGATAAAATAGCTTTAGTGCGTAATACCAAAGAACTTAAAAAAGCTGTTGCAGGCAAAAAGCTGGCAGCTTTGATTGGTGTTGAAGGCGGGCATATGATCGAAGACAGGATGGATTACATTGACAGTTTGGCTAAACGAGGGATGTGCTATCTTACCCTCACTTGGAATAACAGCACTTCATGGGCAACTTCGGCACGCGACGAGGTTACTAAAAAGGATAGTTTGAAACATTTAGGGCTTACCGATTATGGCAAACAAATAGTAAAGCACCTGAATGAACTTGGCGTTATGATTGATGTATCGCATGTGGGCGAACGTACTTTTCATGATGTATTGGCTACTACCACAAAGCCGGTTATCGCTTCACATAGCTGTGCTTATACTATCGATCCATTTCGCCGCAATTTAAAGGATGACCAATTAAAAGCGCTTGCCAAAAATGGAGGTGTGGTATGTATTAATTTTTATAGTGGCTTTGTAGATAGCACCTATACACCTAAAGTGCTTAAGTTTTTGGCAGAGCACAAAGCAGAGCTTGATTCATTGACTAAGGTTTATCATGATGTCGATCTGGCGAATATCAGGATAAATGCCTTGTACAAAGTTGAGTCTGACAAGCTCCGGCCGTCGCTTGAACTATTGATCAGACACATCGACTATATAGTGAAGCTTATCGGAGTGGATTATGTAGGTATAGGATCTGATTTTGACGGTGCTGAATCATATCCTCTTGGTTTGGACAGTGTAAGTGATTACCCTAAAATAACCGAGGAACTCCTGAAACTGGGATATAAGCAAAAGGATGTCAATAAAATATTAGGTGGAAATGTGATGCGGGTACTTGCAGCTAATACCGGCAAATGATGTCACTTTGTTGACGATATGCGCTTTGCCTTATGCGCTTAAAATCGTAAATTCGCAACTCATTTATAATAAAATGTCTCAAGAAACTGAACACGTAAAATGCCTGATCATTGGATCTGGTCCTGCAGGTTATACTGCAGCTATATATGCTTCCCGCGCTGATCTTAAACCGGTTATGTATACCGGCCTATTAGCCGGCGGCCAGCTTACACAAACTACCGAAGTTGAAAATTTTCCGGGCTATCCGCAAGGCATTATGGGGCCTGAGTTGATGGAAGATTTCCGGAAACAGGCTGAGCGCCTGGGTACCGAAATCCGTTTCGGATATGTTAGTTCTGTTGATTTTTCAAGTTTACCGCATAAAGTGGTAGTCGATGATGTAAAAACCATCACTGCCGATACTGTAATTATCTCAACCGGCGCTTCAGCCAAATGGCTTGGTCTGGAATCTGAACAAAAATATAGCGGCTTTGGCGTTTCTGCATGTGCTGTTTGCGATGGTTTCTTTTTTAAAGGTCAAGATGTAGCAATAGTGGGCGCCGGTGATACCGCTGCCGAAGAAGCTACTTATTTAGCTAAATTGGCCCGCAAGGTATATATGATCGTTCGCAGGGACGAGTTCCGCGCTTCAAAAGCCATGGTTCATCGGGTATTGAATACGCCGAACATTGAAATTTTATATAACACCGAAACCAAAGAAATTTTAGGTGACGGCCAAAGTGTTACCGGTGTTAAAGTGATCAATAACCAAACCAACGAAGAAAAAGACCTTGACGTTACAGGTTTCTTCGTAGCGATTGGCCACCACCCAAACACCGATATTTTTAAAGGCTGGTTACATATGGACGAAACAGGTTATATCATCACCCGCCCGGGCTCAACTGAAACCAACGTTGAAGGCGTATTTTGCGCCGGCGACGCCCAGGACCATATTTATCGCCAGGCTGTAACAGCAGCAGGCACCGGCTGTATGGCCGCTATCGACGCTGAGCGTTACCTGGCTGCCAAAGAGCACGTGGTGACGGCGTAATGAGTGGTTAGAGATTGGAGGTTAGTGATTAGTGTCGTAGACTCAGAAAAGCGATAGGTTTACCTGTCGCTTTTTTTATTTCTTTAACTTTCCTTAATACACAACTCCCTCGTTTGCGTTAATAAGATCTTTTTGAGTTTGCTTAGCATTCTGTTAATTCATTTAATTCCACAAATTCGGTTCAGGTATTTTCCTACTACACTAACATTTTACACACCAAAACTTCTTATATTTTTTTAAAAAGTTTTATCTTACGGGCTCATACTAACCTGTATAGATAAATTATGTATAAAAAGGCCTCTTTGATACTGCTTGCTGTGCTTGCAGTAACCACCACCATTGTAAACGCGCAGGATGCCGATCCAAACCTGGGTATTGTCCCCGCTCCCGTTTCATTGAAAAAATCTCCCGGGCAATTTGTTTTGAGCCAGGAAACCATTATCCAGGCGGATACACCTTCAAACAAAGCGGTAGTATTTTTTAAAGATTACCTTGCCAACAACCAGGCTTATCATAAACCTGTGATTGTTAAAAGCGGTGCAAGCACAAATGTTATAACCCTTACTACCGCCGGCACCGATGGTTTACCTGCCGAAGGCTATCGTTTAACTATAACGCCGCAACAGGTTATTGTTGCAGGTAAAGGTGCCGGATTGTTCTACGGAGTACAAACACTGCTTCAACTAATGCCTGCCGAACATGCCGCCACTATTAAGCTGCCGTGCGTACAGGTGGAAGATTATCCGCGTTTTGGTTACAGGGGGGCAATGCTTGATGTTGGCCGTCATTTTTTTGGAGTAGAGCTGGTGAAAAAATACATTGACCTGTTAGCTGCCTATAAACTGAATACTTTTCACTGGCACCTTACCGAAGACCAGGGATGGCGCATAGAAATAAAGAAATATCCGAAACTAACCCAAATCAGCAGTATGCGCGCGCAAACCCTGATTGGTGGTTACCGCGACCGTACCCCGCAGCAGTTTGATGGCACACCGTATGGCGGGTTTTATACACAGGATCAGATCCGCGAGGTGGTAAAATACGCGTCTGACAGGTTTATTAATATAATACCCGAAATCGAGATGCCCGGACACTCTCAGGCTGCACTTGCTGCTTATCCGGAATTAGGCTGCGATCCCGGCAAAACGTATAAACCTGCCGAAACCTGGGGCGTATTTAAAGATATTTACTGCCCTAATGAAAAAACTTTTGCCTTTTTACAAGATGTATTGACCGAGGTGATGGCACTTTTCCCAAGCAAATACATTCACATTGGCGGTGATGAAGCCCCGAAAGACGCCTGGAAAAACTCGGCTTTTTGCCAGCAACTGATTAAAAAGTTAAAGCTGAAAGATGAGCACGCGCTGCAAAGCTACTTTATACAACGCATTGAAAAATTTGTAAATTCCAAAGGCCGCAGTATTATTGGCTGGGACGAGATTTTAGAAGGCGGCCTTGCACCTAACGCCACTGTAATGAGCTGGCGTGGTGAAGATGGCGGGATTGCCGCGGCACAACAAAAACATGATGTGATCATGACGCCGGGAAGCAATGGTTTATACATTGATCATGGCCAGGGCAAACCAAGTCAGGAACCCTTGAGCATAGGCGGCAACGAACCACTTTCAAAAATTTACAGCTATAACCCTACTCCTGCTGTGTTAACAGCCGATGAGCAAAAATACATTAAAGGCGTACAAGCCAATTTGTGGACAGAATATGTAGCAACAGATGCCAAGGTGGAGTTTATGCTGCTGCCGAGGCTCTTAGCTTTATCGGAAGTAGCCTGGTCACCGTTGGCCAACAAAAACTACACTGATTTTGCTGATACACGTTTACCGGGCCATTTGGCATGGTTGGATAAAAATGGGTTTGATTATCACGTGCCCACAGCTATAGGTGCAAAAGATACAGTAATGATTGGCAGTAAGTTAACTGCCGTATTGAAACCCTCAGTTGAAGGTGCAAAAGTGTATTATACTATTGACGGTTATACCCCACGCGAGACAGATTTAATTTATACTATCCCTTTGAATTTGGATATACCCATTGATCAGTACCGCGAACTACAAACCATAGTGATCACTCCTTCGGGCAAACGGAGCAATGTTACCCGTACATTGGTTTATAATAAAGCGCCAATGGCGGCCGTTACTTATACAGGTACAGCAACAGGCCTTAAGTACCAGGTTTTTCCTGGTCTTTATACCAGTACAAATCAGCTCGGCGTTATGCCTGCCGACAGCGGCGTGACAAAAACCTTTAATACTGCCGATCTGCGAAAAAATAAAGGCAAATATGGTGTGATTTATACAGGATTTGTTAATATTGAAAACGATGGCGTTTACGGCTTTACAACGTCATCTGCAGGGGGCTCGGTGTTATTAATTGATGATCAGCAGGTAGTTGATAACGACGGAAAACATACCATGGATGAACAAATGGGAGCTGTACCGTTATTAAAAGGCTATCATAAGATAACAATAAAATATTTTGATCAGGGCACTGGTCCTGTAGCGTTAAAAGTATTTATTACTGCCCCCGGCAAAGCAAAAGCCGAGCTAACACCAGATACGTTATATAACTAAGTTGAACCATAAAAAATATGACTAACAGGGTTTACCTTTTTGCGCTTGCGATGAGCGCATTAATGGCTGGATGCAGCGGGCAGGAAACAAAGAAGCCTGCCGCTCCTGCGGCACCTAAAAAGCCGGTTTTGATGGCGCCTTTCAGGTTTCACAAACTGATAGAGGTATCGCCGGGGCAAAGCTACGATGTTTTGAGCTGGGGTCGCGGTGCTGAAGAAGCGGGTTCGTTTATGATATTGCATTCAGACTCCTCGGCGATAAAATACACTACAACAACCGGTGATTTAGATGGAGCTATCATTGACGTTTATAATTCAGATATGGATGTAGATGGCAACCCGGAAATCCTGATCCAGGCTAAATCAAAAGATACAACCAACTACACCTCCATCTACGCTTTTGAGTTTAACGACAATAACAGCAAGGCAAATAAGCTTGATTTCCCGAAGCTGACCAGCTCGCAACGCAAAGGTTATCGTGGTAATGATAATTTCTATATTAAAGAAGGTAAGCTGATGCGGGAGTTTCCGATCTTCAATGGCACAGGCAAAGATGCTAAACCTTCAGGCGCAAAACGCCAGTTGGAATATGGATTACGTGGCAATGAATTTACGGTTAAACAATTGAGTAAAGATTCAACAGACGTAAAGCAACCGGACAATCAACCCTCCAAAACTGAAGAAAGAAAATCATCGGATAAACGAAGTTCATCTTCGTCGTCAAAATCATCTAAGAAAAAGCATAAAAGACATAGAGGATAATTTAGTTTGCGTTACAAACGCAAACCCAGGTTAAGCACTCGTTACAAACGAGCGCAAGTCAAAAAAGGGAATAGTAAAAGCGCCATGATCAGCTACACGTCATGGCGCTTTTTTTCTAATCTCAAACCTTTAATCAACAAACATTACGTCTGTATCACCCCCACATTAAACGCTTTTTCAATAGGCGCGTGATTAGCGCCCTCAATACCCATAGATATTACTTTACGGGTTTCAAGCGGATCGATGATCCCATCAACCCAAAGCCGGGCAGCGGCATAATATGGGGTTGTTTGGGCGTTATACCTGTCGGTTATCTGTTTCAGCAATTCAGCTTCTTTTACAGCATCTACCTCTTCTCCTTTGGCTTTGAGGCCCGCTGCCTGGATCTGTAGCAGGGTTTTGGCAGCTTGTCCGCCTCCCATTACAGCAATCTTGGCCGATGGCCAGGCGTAGATCAACCGGGGATCATACGCCTTGCCGCACATGGCATAATTACCGGCACCATAGCTATTACCTATAACAATGGTAAACTTAGGCACAACAGAATTTGCCACCGCGTTAACCATTTTTGCACCGTCTTTGATGATGCCGCCCTGCTCCGACCGGCTGCCGACCATAAAACCGGTAACATCCTGCAAAAATACCAATGGGATCTTTTTCTGATTACAGTTCATGATAAAACGGGTAGCCTTATCTGCCGAATCCGAATAGATCACCCCGCCAAACTGCATTTCCCCTTTTTTTGACTTAATCACCTTGCGCTGGTTGGCAACAATTCCCACAGCCCAACCATCAATACGGCCCAGTCCACAAATAATAGATTGTCCATAACCGTCTTTATAAGGTTCAAAGGCCGAATTATCCAACAGGCGATGGATAATTTCCATCATGTCGTAAGCTTTCTCCCGGTTATCCGGCAATATGCCATAGATCTCCTTTTCATTGAGCTTTGGAACTGATGACTGAATCCTGTCAAAACCTGCTTTGGTATAATCGCCAGTCATGTTCATGATATTACGGATGGAGTCAAGTGCGGCCTGATCGTTAGGTTGCTTATAATCGGTAACGCCAGAGATTTCGCAATGGGTTGTTGCGCCTCCGAGCGTTTCATTATCTACATCTTCACCTATTGCAGATTTTACAAGATATGATCCGGCCAGGAAAACAGAACCGGTACCTTCTACTATCATAGCTTCATCGCTCATGATAGGCAAGTAAGCGCCCCCAGCCACACATGAACCCATAATAGCGGCAATCTGGATAATGCCCATACTACTCATCACCGCATTGTTGCGAAAAATTCGTCCGAAATGCTCTTTGTCAGGAAAGATCTCGTCCTGTAAGGGTAGATAAACCCCTGCCGAATCGACGAGGTAAATGATAGGCAATTTGTTTTCGATAGCTATTTCCTGTGCACGAAGGTTCTTTTTAGCTGTTATCGGAAACCATGCGCCAGCCTTTACAGTGGCATCATTGGCAACAACAACACACTGCCTGCCTGAAATATACCCAATACCACATATGACACCACCAGATGGGCAACCACCATGTTCGGCATACATACCATCGGCTACAAAAGCGCCGATCTCCAGCCATGGTTTATCTTTATCAATGAGGTAAGCCACCCGCTCGCGGGCCAGCATTTTTCCTTTCTCTTTTTGTTTGGCTGCAGCTTTTTCACCGCCGCCCTGGTATACTTTGTTAAGCCGGGTGTTTAGTTCATAAACAAGCTGCTTATTAATATCTTCATTTTTATTGAATTCGATATTCATAATTGGTTTTAGATAGGACAGGTAATTTAGAAAATTTCCTATCTAAAAAGGGAATTGCAAACGGTTTTGTTTTAAAGAGATAAAACCGGTATCAGTTTGCAGTATAAAGCTGGCAGCAGACAGTTTAATCAGCTAATAAGACTATGCTACAAACTAACACTTTTGACTTAAGTCTGCGAACTTAAAACTAAGTAAGGTTTCTGTCTTTAAACCATACGTCGTCGGGTTTGGCGTTGAAATTATCCATAAGGTTCACCAGTTCTATCGGATCGCCGGAGGTAAGGATCAATTCTCGGTTGGTTGGTTTTAAGAAACGCTGTTCAACCATTACATCCATTTGTTTAAGTAAAAGATCATAAAAACCGTTCACATTTAACAAGCCAATCGGGTGATTATGTAAGCCCAACTGCAGCCAGGTTAGCACCTCAAAAAACTCCTCAAGTGTGCCCCAGCCACCCGGAAGCGTGATGATACCCTCGCTAAGGTCGTTCATCATTTGCTTACGCTGATGCATGTTTTCTACAATATGTAATTCCGTTAAACCTGTATGCCCTACTTCCTTATCCATCAAAAATTGTGGGATTATACCGATGGCTTTACCACCCCTGCTTAATACAGCATCGGCCATTAAACCCATAACGCCAACTTTACCGCCACCAAATACAAGGGTAATGTTACGACTCACCATAACCTCTGCCAGTTGATCAATTGCTTGCTTTAATGCAGGATCACCATTGAAATTAGCACCACAGAATACACAAATAGATTTCATTTATTGAGCTTTAATAATATTAATTATGATTGAGTAAAAAGTTTAATCAGAAGTTCACGATATTCTTCGTCCTTTTCAATAAGTTCAACCATGGTTTGATCTTTGTCTATATTGAAAAATATCTCCGCCTCGTCGCCATCTGGTGAATCGAAAAACAACTTCAATTTCTTGAAATCATTTCCATCTAATTTTGCGCCTTTTACTACGCTCTTAGCAAAAACATCCAAGTCAACAAAATTGGCGGGTATTTTATTAATAAATTTTTTGGAAGGGTCTATCTTGATTTTATAATTTCAGCTATAGCATTTCTAAAATCATCGCTAATTTTGCCGAGACTTCTAATTTCAATTCCTTTTCCAAAGCCATTTAAGCTTTGGTTAGTATTTTCCGGAACAACTATCTTGAAGCCAACAAGCCTCCCTTTGTATTTCGCTTTTACATCATAAATAAGTGATGTATCTATTTTACTTTTTTGCGTTACAGATAGATGAACGTCTCCTCCAAAGCTTTCTGTATTACTTTTGATATCAAATAAGCTAACTATATCCGGCTTACTTTGAGTATTGCAACCTGATACTACGACCATCAAAAACGACAAATCAATTAATAAAATTGCAAAAGGCTTCATAATTAACTATTTAACCACGTAAAATTAACACCACAGGATACACAGATAGATTTCATGCCCAATGATAATAAAATTTGTTCAATGGCCTATTAAGGTTTTATTACCTGTTGATTGTATTGCTTTAATATTGATATATTTAGAAAAATTATCACATGAAAAAACCTATTTTAACCATTATCACCCTTTTTACTATTGCAGTGCAAGCATTCGCGCAAAGCATCACAAATCCTAATGTTGAGCAAAAAGACGATCAATCAACAATCGTAAAAAAAATTGAAACCAATAGTCAATATACTATTGTAACTTTTGAAAATTACGCTTTCCAGGATAACGCGTGGGTACAGCTCAATAAAGAGATCTTTATTCAAACTGACTTAAGCAACGCACATTATGACTATGTTAAGTCGGAAAACATAGCCATG
>JGI24737J22298_10000041_pt1 | contig 37211 bp, 27 predicted proteins | sample KBSCornC3_FD_22298 | JGI IMG/M metagenome (IMG submission 22298) | reverse complement strand
CGGCGGGTAAAGGGCTGGTAACCGATTCCGCTAATGGTGAGTTTAAAGTTTTTGGAGACAACGGCTGGGAAATAAAATGCCCCGGCAGTGCTGGTTGCTACTACTACGCTGTCTTTATCGGAGATTAGTTTTACCGTAATTCCGGGTACGGCTCCCACGCTGTCAACTACCGTACCGCGCACTTCGCGGGCTTGCTGGGCATAGGCAGTTGATAAAAAAAGAATACCGATAAACGCGAGCAGTAAGTGTTTTTTCATAGTTTAGGGTCAATTTAGGTTATTGACCATTAAAGTTTAACGAAGGTTTAACTATTTAACCCTATGTAATACTAATGTTGCATATATTGTATTTTAGTGCTTAACCTTATACTATATTACCATATATTATGAACCCCTTACCTGATATAGACGGCTATAAAAGCGTGGCATTTTCGCAGGCCACCATTACCGAACTGATGATCCCTTCGTATTCTAATTTTGGCGGAAAGATCCATGGAGGGATCTTGCTTTCGCTAATGGACAAGGTAGCCTATGTATGTGCTGCCAAACACGCCGGTAATTATTGTGTAACAGCATCTATCGACACGGTGGATTTTTTACAGCCCGTGGAAGTAGGGGAACTGGTATCGCTCATGGCATCGGTAAACTATGTAGGCAATACTTCGCTGGTGGTAGGGATCCGGGTGATATCTGAAAATATCAAAAACCATTCGGTAAAACATACCAACACCAGCTATTTTACCATGGTAGCCAAAGACGAATTTAACAAGCCGGCCAAAGTGCCCGGCCTGGTTTTGGAAAACCGGGAACAGGTAAGACGTTTTATTGAAGCCCGCCGCCGTAAAGAGATTAAGCAGAGTTATATGAAAGAGGTTGAACAAATTCAAATGCCCGATAACTACGAGAATTGTATTGAACTGCTGCAGGGCGAGCGGTGCATTGTTGCCGGATAGCTATTGCCTATATTAAGTTTATTGTTAGATTGCAGTCTGAAACTGTTAGCGAATGACAAGGCCCCTTGGTTTATTATTGCTGTTATTAATGCATAGTACTGTTTATGCGCAAAAAACAAGCGGAATTGAGCCGGAAAAATCGCCGTCACTAATCAAAACCATCGACAGCCTTAACAAATTGGTTGAGGAAACCTATGTTAGTGCTCCCTACGAGGCAAGGGTAAGTGCTGAACATGCCTTGCTGCTTTCGGAAAAAATAAAATATAATGAAGGTACGGGCGCCGCTTTTTTAAATTTAGGGCATGTGTACTGGTCGCAGTCATACTATCCTATCAGTTTGTTTTATTTTAATTCGGCTTTAAATTATCTGCCCAAAAACAAGCCGCTGTTACTGGCCCACTGTTATAGTTCTATCGGCAGGGCTTATACAGATTTGCAAAACTATAGCAAGGCTATAAAAAATTTAGACATCGCGGCCCGGTTTGCCGGTCATGATCCTAAAATGCTTGCCGAAGTTTATAACGAACGTTCATTTGTTTACGCCAGGCTTAAACAATATGATAAAGGCATTGCTCTTGCCAAACTTGCCATGCAGCTTAGCCGTACGGTAAATGACCAGCCCGCGATATGTATATTATATAGCCGGCTGGCTAATGCTTATCGGTTAAAAGGGCAGTATCAACAGGCGGTCGCTTATTCAGACACTGCCCTGCAAATGAGTTATATTGTTAATAATAAGCGTTTAAGGGCTATCTCATTTATTGAACGTGCTGTTATTTACAATTCGTTAAACCAGTTTGACAAAGCCGTTGACCTTGCAAAAAAAGGCGCGGATTTATCCGATAGCATCGGTGTTATGGATGGCATTTCGTCGGCTTATAAAACCATGGCCTACAGCTTTGAGCAAAAGCATGATATGGTACAGTCGTTAGCCTATCAGAAAAAGTACACCCAGGCGCTCGATAGCGTTAGCGCTGCCAATAAGCGTAAAAGTACCGAGCTCATACAGAGTTATTTTGAGCTCAACAGCCGTCTTAATGCTATTGCCGCGGTTGAGGAAAAGGCAGGGCAATACCGCGAAAAAATTCATTTGCAAAAGGTTATAATCATTACACTGCTTATTTCATTGCTGGTTGTAATATTGGCTTTGTCGGTTACCTATTACCTTTATAAACAAAAGCGGGTTTTAAATAACCGGATGCGCAAGCAGCATAAAGCCTTATTAATTCAAAAAGAACTGATAGAAGACCAATCGGCAAACCTGGCAAATATTAATAATCTTAAAGATAAGTTACTGGCTGTAATAGGGCATGACCTGCGTACACCGCTTGCTAATCTGAATTCTATATTACGTTTATACAACACCCGTGTTTTAAGCGATGATGAAGTTCAGGACCTAATGAAGGAAATAGAGCCGGTAGTACAGGGTGCCGAATTAACCCTTTCAAACCTGCTTGAATGGGCGGGCAGCCAAATCAAAGGTGTTAATCTTGAAGCATCAGCAGTCGATATTTATTTAATTGGCAATGAAATCGGGAGGATTTTTAGTTACCTTTTTCAGCAAAAAAATATCAGGTTTGAAAACATGGCTCTACCCGGGATGTGTGTACAGGCCGATGAAAGGCATGTAAAAGTAGTTTTAAGTAACCTGGTTAGTAATGCTATTAAGTTTACGGGCAATTACGGTATTATTAGTTTGCTAAGCACCGTTGATGAAGGTATGGTGGTGATCAGTGTTAACGATACCGGCAACGGTATTCCTGCAGAAAAACTTGGTAAGTTATTTAGCCTTAATACGAAATATACAGCAACAGGTACTTCCGGCGAGAAAGGCACCGGCATTGGTTTGTTTTTATGCAAGGAGCTTATTGAGTTTAACGGCGGCAGGCTTTGGGTAAATTCAGAATTGAACAGGGGCAGTACCTTCAGTTTTAGTCTTCCCTTGGTAACGGATTAAACTTTCCTCAAAAATTATTCCTATTTTAAATTAATGGTCTGCTATACGATTAATGCTTATTAAGTAATATGTAGCTGATATTAACTTTTATAATTTCTTATAAAGAAATTTAATTATTTTGAAAAAGTTTTAATCATTTGTTGGGTAATTTAAATCTATTTATCCCGTTGTTACGTATAAGCAGTAGGTACTTTTTACTATATTGTGACAATTTATAACAATTCTCCGACAATTTTAAACTAATCTCCCAAACACTTAATGGCATTTTTAAACACTGTGCTCGAACCACCTGCATATGGTTGGACAGATGGGCTTGGCAACCTCTCAAAACCTACTAACACACAAATTGTAAAAGAATTTTTTAAACGGCTAAATGTATTCAGGGATAAAAAAAACTGGCTTTCGTTTTTAAGCTGGTCGCTGGTGCTGGCTTTAGTGCCGTTCCTGGGGCTGTTCATCTTTAAATATTTCAGTATCACCGGGCTTATTGTTGCCTTCGTATACAGTATGATTATTATGGGCACCCATGGTACAATCTGGCACCACCGGTATTGCACTCACGGAGCTTACACCTTTAAAAATAAATTCTGGCGTTTTTTTACCCAGAACCTTACATTGAAGATCATCCCTGAAGAAATCTACGCAGTATCGCACCATGTGCACCACGCTTTATCTGATCAGCCGGGCGATCCTTACAATGCACAAGGTGGTTTTATGTATTGCTTTTTAGCAGATGTTAATCATCAGCCCATAGCACGAAACATGGACGAAGTCACTTACAAAAAATGTGTTAACCTGATGAAACACACCGGGGTAAATACAAATACTTACAAGCAGTATCAAAAATGGGGCACCCTGGCTAATCCAACCCGAACCATCATGGGTATTATACTGAACTGGGGCTTTTGGTTTACAGCTTTCTACCTTTTAGGCGGACCGGCATTGGCTTGTGCTGTATTTGGCTCTGCCGGCATTTGGGCAGTTGGCGTACGTACATTTAACTACGAAGGTCATGGTAAAGGAAAAGATATGCGCCGTGAAGGTATCGACCATAACCGCGAGGATATGTCAATCAATCAGTTGTGGCCGGGTTATGTAGCAGGTGAGTGGCATAACAACCACCATTTATATCCTAAAAGCGCCCGCTCTGGCTTTAAACCATATCAGTTTGATTTGGCCTGGTGTTATATTAAAATGATGAGTATGCTGGGAGCTGTAAGCTCATACCGCGATTCAAAAGCTGATTTTTTGAAGGAATATTGTACGCCGGTACCGGTAGTAGCGCCGGCGGCTATACCAGTTGCTGAAATATTGGTAGCGGCGGAATAAGCTGTTATTAAATACATTAAAAGGCCATAGCAAGATAAGTGCTGTGGCCTTTTTGTTTGGTTTGCCGCCACTTTGGCTGCTGTTAGTAATGTCATCGTCATCTTGTGGAAAGAAGAAAAGGCGTGGGATTGTGCGATTCCCTCCCCCGGGGAGGGTGTAGGGAGGGGTTTCGTCGACGTGCCTATACCGGAAATAGCAGATGAACCCCTCCCTGCCATTACACATTTCCATCACACCCCTCCCAGGGGAGGGAATTGAAAAACTTTTGCCGTTGTTGGTGTTGTCACCAACAACTATGCGCTGTGCAATTCAACTGGTGATCTCCGCTCTATGTTATCCGATGCGTTAACCTATCTGGTGGTTGTTGGTGACAACACCAACAACGGCAATGTGACAATACCAATAACAACGGCGTCCTGTTTTAACCTCCACTCCGTGTTAAAATTACACTTTGTAAAAATCTGGCTATATATCAAAAATGTGGAGAATTGTTAAAATAGTACTATCTTAATAGCGAATTGATTATATACCTTAGTGAACCGATTATAGTGTACACTAAACACCAAACCAATGCGCTGTAAAATATTAAATGTTGTGTTATGCATGGCTTGCATTGCCTTGTTTTCTGCCCGGGTTAGTGCTCAGGACGTAGGAATATTTGAAGGCCAAACCGATGTTGGTACGGTCAAGCATGAGGGTAGTGGGGCATATGATACTAAATTACAGCAATATACGCTTATTGGTTCGGGCCAGAATATCTGGGCTACGCATGATGATTTTCACTTTGTGTGGAAGAAAATGAAAGGCGATTTCATTCTTCGCACCAACGCTGCATTTATAGGCAAAGGTGTTGAAGCGCATCGCAAGGTTGGACTAATGGTTCGCACCACGCTTGATTCAAATTCAAAACATATCAATGCCGTTGTGCATGGCGATGGCTTAACCTCGTTGCAATACCGTAAAACGGTAAGCGGCATTACCGAAGAAAAGAAGGCATCCATCACTGCGGCCGATGTGATCCAGCTGGAACGCAAAGGTAATACCTATACTATGTCGGTAGCACGAAAAGGCGATCTCTTTGTGAGCGAGGAAGTAAGCGGTCTTGACCTGGGCGACGACGTTTATGTAGGCATTTTCATCTGCTCGCACAATGCGGATGTTACGGAGAAAGCGGTATTCAACAATACACGTATCGTCACACCCGCACCGGCCACATTGATACCTTACAAACAATATTTAGGCAGCGCCATTGAGTTGCTTGATCTCGAAAGTCAGAATGCCATGGTGGTTTATCAATCACCAAAATCACTTCAGGCACCAAACTGGACGCTTGATGGCAAGTCACTCATTTATAACAGCGAAGGCTCATTGTATAAATTCGATCTTGAATCGCATATGCCAACGGTACTCAATACCGGCATCGCTAAAAATAATAATAACGACCATGTGCTTTCCTTCGATGGCAAAATGCTGGCTATCAGCAGCGGCGATGGTGGCCCATCAATAGGATACACAGTTTCTTCGGCCGGTGGCGAGGCTACACGGGTAACCCAAACCGGGCACGGCGCAAGTTATATGCATGGCTGGTCGCCTGATAAAAAGTACATCGTTTTTTGTGGTGAGCGCAATAAGGAATTTGACGTTTACCGCATCCCCGCCGCTGGTGGTCCCGAAGAGCGCCTTACCAACACGCCCGGTTTGGATGATGGCCCCGAATATTCGCCCGATGGAAAATACATCTACTTTAATTCTGTACGCAGTGGCCTGATGCAGGTTTGGCGCATGAAAGCCGACGGCAGTGAACAAACGCAATTAACCAACGATGACTATAACAACTGGTTCCCGCATATTTCGCCGGATGGTAAATGGATAGTTTATATCACCTTCCTGAAAAACGAAGTATCTCCCGGCGATCACCCCTTTTATAAACACGTATACTTACGGGTAATGTCGGTTAATGGCGGTCCGTCAAAAGTAGTAGCCTACCTGTACGGTGGCCAGGGTACTATCAACACCCCGTCATGGGCGCCGGATAGCAAGCACCTGGCATTTGTAAGTAACTCTGATTTATTGTTCCCTGTATTTCCTATTGCAAAATAACCTTAAACATATAACCATGTATACATCACGCAGATCATTTTTAAAAACCGGCGCAATGGCAGTAGCCGGGGCGGCGCTACTTCCTGATAGTTTATTTGCCGCTACGGATAATAAACTTAAACGGGTAGGGGTGCAGCTTTATAGTGTACGCGATGCCATGAAGGCCGATCCGCAGGGAACGCTTAAAAAGATAGCTGATGCAGGTTATGCACATGTGGAGCATGCTAATTACATCGACAGAAAATTTTACGGCTATACCGCCAAAGAATTTAAAAAGATCCTGGCCGATCTTGACCTTAAAATGCCAAGCGGCCATACCGTAATGACACCTCAGCACTGGGATGCAGCCAAAAATGATTTTACCGATGCCTGGAAGTATACTGTTGAAGACGCGGCCACTATGGGGCAAAAGTTTGTGATAAGCCCCTGGCTTGATGAAAAGGTACGTACAGATACCGATGCCCTGAAACGCACTATGGAGCAGTTTAACAAATGCGGTGAGCTTTGCAAGCAATCATCCATGATGTTTGGCTACCATAACCACAACTTTGAGATCAGTACCAAAGTAGGGGATATTACCCTTTATGATTATATCATCCAAAATACCGATCCGGCTTTGGTGGCCCAGCAAATAGATATCGGCAACATGTACACTACTGGTGGCAGGGCGTTGGAGTTTATCAATAAATATCCCGGCCGTTTCCAGTCCATGCACGTAAAGGACGAAATTAAAGTACCGCCTCATGGTGGCGATGATACTGAGAGTACTATTTTAGGCGCGGGGATCCTGCCTGTTAGGGATATTGTAAAGGCTGGGGCAAAAAAAGGCGGCACCTCGTTGTTCATTATTGAGCAGGAAGCATACCAGGGCAAAGACCCAATCGATTGTGTAAAAATTGATTTACAAATCATGAAAAAATGGGGCTATTAATAGTATAAGACTAACTTACACCCGTGAAGATTTAATTTTTACAGCCTTTTATTTTGAATTGTAATTATTAAGTTTGGGAACACATTATAAATCATATTAAGCCTTTCTCGTTACCTGTTCAGTAAGTTGAAAGTTTTGTGGCAGATAAATGGGCTTAGCTAAAACAATTTAGTTTAAACAATGGACCGGCGTACCGTCATTAAAAACCTGGCTTTAATAATAGGAGGGGCTGCATTGCTCCCGGCCTGTTCGCAGGATAAAGCAAAGTCGAAGGTTGCACTCAAAAATATCGATATCACTGCCGATCAGGAACAGTTGATAGGTGATGTTTCGGAAACTTTTATTCCTAAAACAACAACGCCGGGTGCCAAAGACCTGCAGCTGCATTTATTTGTGTTGAAAATGGTGGATGACTGCTATAAAAAGGAAGATCAGCAGGCATTTGTAACTGGCATGGGCCATTTCGCAGATCAATCTCAAAAAATATATAGTAAAACGTTTGACCAACTGGATGCTAAAATCCGCGAAGCATTTTTGCTGGATATAGAAAAGGAGGGCAAGGCGGAAGAAGAGGCGGCCAGGAAAAACAGTGATAAAAAAGATGCTGCACCTGCCACTCCTCCTGCAGGCAAGTATTCGCCCGAGCTTAAGANGTTTTACAGCATAGTAAAAAGGCAAACCATAAACGGTTATACCAATTCAAAATATTTTATGACTAAAGAGGTGGAATATGAGCTTGTGCCGGGCAGGTACAATGCGCATTTCCCTTACAAACAAAAGCAAGCAGTATAAGTAATGGCTAATTTAAATATCGACAGCGTTAAAGAACGCACTTTCGACGCGATAGTAATTGGTTCGGGCATGAGCGGGGGATGGGCTGCTAAAGAGTTTGCAGATAAAGGGTTAAAAACATTGATACTGGAGCGTGGCCGCGATGTGAAGCACATTAAGGATTACCCGACTACCAATATGTACCCCTGGGAGTTTGAACACCGGGGCGAATTGCCGATGGCGGTACAGGAAGCCAATCCTATTGTAAACCGCTGTTATGCTTTTGGAGAAAGCGCCGCGCATTTTTTTGTTAAAGATGCAGAGCACCCATATATTCAGGATAAACCCTTCGACTGGATCCGCGGATACCAGGTTGGCGGCAAATCCCTGCTTTGGGCACGTCAAACCCAGCGTTGGAGCGATTTTGATTTTGAAGGCCCCGCCCGCGATGGTTTCGCGGTAGACTGGCCTATCCGTTACAAAGATATTGCACCATGGTATAGTTATGTAGAGAAATTCGCCGGCATTTCGGGTAACCGTGATGGCATTGCCGAATTGCCGGATGGTGAGTTCCTACCCGCATTCCCATTAAATACTGTTGAAGAATATTTCAGAGATCACGTAAAAAGTAAGTATAAAAACCGACATGTGATCAGCGCTCGTTGCGCCCACCTGTCAACCCCTAATCAAATCCACCTTGATCAGGGCAGGGTACAATGCCAAAGGAGAACGATCTGTGAGCGTGGCTGCCCCTTTGGTGGCTATTTCAGCGCTAACGCTACCACTATCCCCTGGGCTTTAAAATCCGGCCACGCCACATTAAGGCCGTTTTCGGTAGTGGAATCTATTATTTATGATGATAAGCTGGGCAAAGCTACCGGTGTGCGGGTTATTGACACCAATACTAAAGAAGCTATCGACTATTACGCCAAAGTAATATTTGTCAATGCCGCGGCGTTAAATACCAACCTGATATTGCTTAATTCCAAGTCGCACCGTTTCCCTAATGGTTTGGGCAATGATAGCGGTGTGCTGGGTAAATATGTAGCTTTCCATAATTATTCGGCCCATATTGGAGCCGAGTATGATGGCGCTAAAGAATGGACAACAGATGGCCGTAACCCTGCCGGTGGGGGGTATATCCCAAGGTTCAGGAATGTGTACAAACAAGAAACCGACTTTTTACGCGGTTATGCTTCAGGCTTTGGCGCTTACAGATCCCCGCAGCGTAGTTGGGACGGCGTAGGTAGCAGTCTGAAAGATAACCTGGCTAACAAAGAGCTTGGCCCGTGGCGTGTAGGGTCGCACATGATGGGCGAAACCATCCCGAAGGAAAGCAATTTTGTAAGTCTTGATGACAAGCAAAAAGATGCCTGGGGCGTACCATTATTAAAGATGAACATTGATTACGACGATAACGATGAGAAGATGAAGAAGGATTATGTGGAGCAGTTAACCGAGATGTTCACCAGCGCGGGCTTTACCAACATCAAAGCCAGTACGGATAGAAGGGCACCAGGTTTGGACATCCACGAAATGGGTGGCGCACGTATGGGTAATGATCCTAAAACATCGATATTAAACAAATGGAACCAGGTACACAGCGTTAAAAACGTATTTGTTACCGACGGCGCCAGCATGACGTCAACCTCGTGCCAAAATCCGTCACTAACTTATATGGCCTTTACCGCAAGGGCCGCCGATTATGCCATGAGCGAGATGAAAAAGGGGAATATATAGTGTAGTTTTGAGTGGCGGTTATTTAAATAGTAGCAGTTGCAGTTAAAAGTAGCAGCTATTTAAAAGTAAAAGTTGTAGAAAACAGCAAATATGTAGGGGAAATTAACTGCAACTGCCAGTGCTACTGCTACTAAAACTTACTACCAGTGCTACTACAACTAAAGGCTTCGTGTAAAAAAAACACAATGTAATATTTGGAAAATGAATTTTATTCATACATTTAACGAGATAACCAAGTAGTAAACAAATTAAACTAATCATATTATTCGTATGTCTGCAAACACTTATGACGCAATAGTCATTGGCTCAGGAATTTCAGGCGGGTGGGCTGCCAAGGAACTAACACAAAAGGGTTTGAAAACCATCATGCTTGAGCGTGGCCGTAATATTGAGCACATTAAAGATTACGTAAACGCAACCAAAGATCCATGGGAATTTCCGCACAGAGGCGGCCGTACCCAGAAAATGATTGATGATTACCCGGTTCTTAAACGCGACTATCCTTTAAATGAAACCAACCTTGACTATTGGGCAAGTGATAAAGATAGTCCTTATACAGAAATTAAACGTTTCGACTGGTTCCGTGGTTACCACGTGGGCGGCCGCTCACTGATGTGGGGACGCCAATCGTACCGCTGGGCTGATGTTGATTTTGAAGCCAACTTAAAAGATGGCATCGCTGTCGACTGGCCTATCCGTTACAAGGACATCGCTCCGTGGTATAGCTACGCCGAGCAGTTTGCCGGGATCTCTGGTAATAAAGATGGTTTACCTATCCTTCCTGATGGTGATTTTATGCCGCCTATGGAAATGAACGTGGTTGAAAAAGACGTTTCAAAACGTTTGAAAGAATTTTATAAAGAGGCACGTCACATGATCATCGGTCGTACGGCTAATATCACTGTACCGCATAACAACCGTACCAACTGCCAGTACCGTAACAAATGCTGGTTGGGCTGTCCGTTCGGTGCTTATTTCAGCACACAATCGGCTACATTGCCTGCGGCTATGGCTACCGGTAATTTAACCGTTCGCCCTTGGTCTATAGTTACCAAGATATTGTACGATAAGGATACCAAAAAAGCCAAAGGCGTTGAGGTATTGGATGCTGAAACCAATAAAACTTATGAGTACTTCGCAAAGATCGTTTTCGTAAACGCATCAACCATTAACTCGGCCTGGATCCTGATGAATTCGGCTACGGACGTTTGGGAAGGTGGCTTAGGCAGCAGCAGCGGTGAGCTTGGCCATAATCTGATGGACCACCACCTTAATGTTAGCGCTTATGGCAGGATCGAAGGTTATGAGGATAAATATTATTTCGGTCGCCGTGCAAATGGTTTCTATATCCCTCGTTACCGTAACCTTAACGGCGAAAAACGTGATTACATCCGTGGTTTCGGTTACCAGGGCTCGGCAAGCCGCGAAGGTTGGAGCCGTGACATTGCCGAACTGAACATAGGCGGTGCGTTTAAGGATGCATTGACCGAGCCAGGTTCATGGCATATAGGTATGGGCGCTTTTGGCGAAACATTACCTTACCATGAAAACAAGGTTACCATCGACAAAACCAAAAAAGATAAATGGGGCTTGCCTGTTGTTGCCATTGACGCCGAATTAAAAGCAAATGAGCTGAAAATGCGTATCGATATGGAAAAAGACGGCAAAGAAATGCTGGAAGCCATTGGCGCTAAAGATGTACAAACTTCAAGCACTAATCCGTTCCTTGGCCGTGGTATTCACGAAATGGGTACCGCACGTATGGGCCGTGATCCAAAAACTTCAGTATTGAACCAGTGGAACCAGGTTTGGGATGCTAAAAACGTATTTGTTACCGATGGCTCTTGTATGACATCGGCAGCATGCCAAAACCCATCGCTTACTTACATGGCGTTGACTGCACGTGCCGCTAACTATGCCGTTGACGCACTTAAAAAGGGAGAAATTTAATCAGCATCACATAAAAACAACCTAATAAAAACACCTATGACTGAAGAAAAGGACAAAACCCCAAACCCGTCAAGACGGCAATTTATTAAAAGCAGCGCCATAGCGGCCGCTGGTTTTATGATAGTTCCGCGCCATGTTTTGGGCGGTAAAGGTTTTATAGCTCCAAGCGACAAGTTATTGATTGCCGGCGTAGGTGCCGGTGGTAAAGGGCAAAGCGATATTGCTAATTTTTACAAAAGCGGCAAGGCCGAGATCGCCTTCCTGTGCGATGTTGACGACCGCAGAGCGGCAAGGTCACGCAGCGATTTTCCTAAGGCAAAGTATTATAAAGACTGGCGCGAAATGTTTGACAAAGAACACAAGCATTTTGACGCGGTATCGGTTTCAACACCCGATCATAACCATGCCATTATTACCTATAATGCTATGCAACTGAACAAACACGTGTATGTTCAGAAACCGCTGACACATGATATCTGGGAAGCCCGTTTATTAACAGAGGCTGCCAAAAAATATAAAGTGGTTACACAAATGGGTAACCAGGGTTCATCAAATGACGGTACACGCTTAATGTCGGAATGGTATGATGCCGACCTGATTGGCGATGTGCACACTGTTTACTGCTGGACAAACCGCCCTGTTTGGCCGCAAGGTATTGCATGGCCGCCACCACAGCCAAACATTCCTAAAGAGTTGGATTGGGACCTGTGGTTAGGTACGGCACCTAAAAAAGATTACGTTGATAAACTGGTACCATTTAACTGGCGCGGCTGGTGGGATTACGGTACCGGCGCCCTTGGCGATATGGGCTGTCACCTGGTTGAAGCACCTTTCCGCGTGTTGGGAATCCAGTATGCTAAGGATGTACAGGCCAGTGTTGGCAGTGTTTATGTAGATGAGTTTAAAGAAGGCCACTTCCCTGAAAGCTGTCCTCCGTCAAGCCACATTACCTTAACATTCCCTAAAACTGACAAAACTAAAGGCGATGTTACCCTGCACTGGATGGACGGTGGTATCCAGCCTGAAAGGCCTGCTGAATTATTAGCGAGCGAAGATTTTGGCGGTGAAGAAGGTAACGGTACATTGTTTATTGGTACAAAAGGTAAAATGTATGCAAGCACCTATTCTGATGCAGCGACATTATTGCCGAAATCGCTTACCAAAAGCGCTAAAGCTCCGCAGAAATGGGCACGTGTACCGGGGGGCGCTAACGGCCACTATGCACAGTGGGTTGAAGGTTGTATTGCCGGTTACGGTAAAACAGAGCTCAGCTCATCGTTTGATAAAGCCGGTCCGCTTACTGAGGCTTTATTGATGGCTAACCTTGCGGTTCGCGGTCATGAGCTAAATGGTGGCAGGGTAAAACTGGTATGGGATAACCAGGCTATGAAAGTTACCAACTTTGATGCTGTTAACCAATATGTTAAACGCGATTACCGCGAAGGTTTCGTGTTGAAAGCGTAGCTTTTTAAATTATTGAATTATTGAGTTAGCGAATTATTGATTTAATTGCTAACTCATAATTCATCAATAATTGGAAAATCAACTAACTCGATAATTCAATAATTCAGTAAATCAATAATTAAACATGAATAGAAGAGAAGCGATAGGCAGGGTAGGTTTGATCCTTGGCGGTACCATCATCGGCGCCGAGTTCTTCATCTCCGGATGTAAACCATCTTCGCCGAAAGTAAACGACCTTTTTACACAGGATGATGTGGCCCTGATGGATGAAATTGGTGAAACCATTTTACCTGCAACTTCAACCCCGGGTGCTAAAGCTGCCGAAATTGGCAAATTTATGACGGTAATGGTACAGGATTGCTATACTGCCGATGATCAGAAAATTTTCACCAAAGGCCTTAAAGACCTGAATGATGCAAGCGACAAGAAATTTGGTAAAAAGTTTTTGGAGGCTACTCCCGAGCAACGTACAGAACTGTTAACCGAGCTTGACAAAGAGCAAAAAGCCTATACCAAAACAAAAAAACCGGAAGATCCTAACCATTACTTCAGGATGCTGAAGGAATTAACCCTGCTGGGTTTTTTCACTTCAAAACCGGGTGCCACACAGGCCTTACGTTATATAGCCGTTCCTGGTAAATATGACGGTAACCTGCCATACAAAAAAGGTGATAAAGCCTGGGCAACCTAAAAAATTGCAATATCAATTGATTATACCTTTGATTTTTATAAAATTTGAATTGCTATCAAAAACAGCATTATGTAATAATGCTGTTTTTGATGTATACAATCGATTGAGAAGCGTTTAATCATCAAAAAACATCAACCCCAACAAAAACAAATGAAATTAAGATTAGGAATGATAGGCGGCGGACAAGGTGCCTTTATTGGTGCCGTACACCGCATAGCTGCCCGTATTGATGGCGAATATGAACTGGTTTGCGGCGCTTTTAGCAGTAATGCCGAAAAATCGCAAGCCAGCGGCCTTTTGCTTGGTTTACCGGCAAGCCGCTCATATAGCTCATACCAGGAACTTATCGAAAAAGAAAAACAACTGCCCGAGAACGAACGTGTGCAGGTGATCAGCATTGTAACGCCTAATCATGTGCATTTTGCCCCAACCAAAATGGCACTCGAAAATGGTTTTCATGTGGTGCTTGATAAACCGATGACCTTTTCACTTGAAGAAGCTAAAGAACTGGAGAAAGTAGTAAGTGCATCGGGTAAACTTTTTTGCCTTACGCATACTTACACCGGCTATCCAATGGTTAAAGAAGCCAAGCAACTGATCAAAGCAGGTAAGATAGGAACCGTTAGAAAAGTTTATGTTGAATATCCGCAGGGATGGTTGAGCAGCTTTTTAGAAGGAGAAGATAACAAGCAAGCCTCATGGCGTACCGATCCGGGTAAAAGCGGGATTGCAGGTGCCATGGGCGATATCGGTACACACGCATTTAACCTGGCCGAGTATGTTACCGGCTTACAGGTTACTAAAATTTGTGCGGATATTAACATCGTAGTTGAAGGCCGCAAGCTTGATGATGACGGCGCGGCGTTGTTAAAATTTAACAATGGTGCAAGCGGCGTGCTCACGGCTACCCAAATTGCAGCCGGCGAAGAAAATAATGTGAAGATAAGGGTTTATGGTGAAAAAGGCGGTTTGGAATGGCACCAGAGCGATGCTAACTCGCTTACGGTGATGTATACTGATAAACCTGCCGAAACCTGGCGCACCGGTGGTGGTTATACCAGCTCATTCGCGCAGCATAATACACGTACGCCTGCCGGTCACCCCGAAGGTTATCTGGAGGCATTCGCCAACCTGTACCGTAATTTTGCTTTGACTGTTAAAGCCGGTTTAGAAGGTAAGCAGGCCACTCCCGAAGAACTTGATTTTCCGGGTATCGAAGAAGGCGTTCGGGGAATGGCCTTTATCGAAAATGTGATAGCATCAGGTAAATCGGACGTTAAATGGACTGATTTCACTATTTAATCCACCATCTATTTAAAACAAAAAACATGACTACTATAAAAGGACCTGGCATATTTATAGCACAGTTTATAGGCGACGCGGCACCATTTAACAGCCTGGAATCTATTTGCCAGTGGGCAGCGGGTTTAGGCTACAAAGGTGTGCAACTGCCAACAAATGATACCCGTTTCATCGATTTGCAAAAAGCAGCCGAGAGCAAAACTTATGCTGACGAAATTAAAGGTATAGTTAATGCCGCGGGGTTAGAGATCACTGAGCTATCAACCCACCTTCAAGGCCAGCTGGTAGCGGTAAACCCGGTTTATGACGATCTGTTCGACGGTTTCGCACCCGAGCATTTACGTGGTAACCCGGCCGAAAGGCAAAAATGGGCTGTGCAGCAATTGAAATATGCTGCGCAGGCTTCAAAAAATTTAGGTTTAAATGCTTCGGTTACCTTTAGCGGCGCCCTGCTTTGGCCTATGGTATACCCATGGCCGCAACGCCCTGCCGGGATTGTTGAAACCGCTTTTGGTGAACTGGCTAAACGCTGGACACCGATACTGGATGTGTACGAAGAAAACGGCATCGACCTTTGCTATGAAATTCACCCGGGCGAAGACCTGCATGACGGTATCACTTACGAAATGTTCCTTGATCATGTAAAAGGCCACAAGCGTGCTAACTTGCTGTATGATCCGTCGCACCTTGTATTGCAATGTTTGGATTACCTGGAATATATCGATCTGTACCATGAGCGCATAAAAATGTTCCACGTTAAAGATGCTGAGTTTAACCCAACCGGGCGTCAGGGTGTTTACGGCGGCTACCAGAGCTGGGTTAACCGCGCCGGCCGTTTCCGCTCATTAGGTGATGGGCAGGTTGATTTTAAATCGATATTTAGTAAATTAACACAATATGATTATAAGGGATGGGCGGTGCTTGAATGGGAATGCGCGCTTAAACATCCGGAAGATGGTGCAAGAGAAGGTGCTCCGTTCATCAAAGATCATATTATCCGTGTAACTGAACGTGCTTTTGATGATTTCGCAGCATCAGGTTCTGATGATGCTTTCAACAGGAAAACGTTAGGGATCTAATTTTCGATTTCGGAATTCGGATTTTCGATTTCGGATTTATTGAATTTAAAAAACGCGTCATGCCGAACTTGTTTCGGCACCCCATAAGATAGGTATGCGAGTGCTTAGCATGGCTGCCTGGCAAGTGGGATGCTGAAGCAAGTTCAGCATGACGACATTATTTCAGACTTACGAAGTTTTTAAAACTTCGTAAGTCTGGATTCTAAAATTGTTTTTCCGTCATTGCGAGGTACGAAGCAATCCCCGATTAGCAGAGCAGCTATGCAAAGCGCTCAGTATAGTTCGCGATTGCTTCGTTCCTCGCAATGACGTAATTTGAAATTGCCACTTTGAGCTTTGCAAAGCTGGTAAATACAAAGCTGACGCAATTCAGTAAAAGCATTTTGATACAGCCAATTAACCAATTATCAAATAACCTTAAATAATTTAAAATGCAAACTATTAACCGTACACAGCTATTCAGGGCAAGCTGCCTGTCGTTGCTGGTAACCTCATTATCATTCGGTATCCGTGCCGGGATTTTGAATGACCAGGGCGTAAGATTCCATTTGAATGCTTCGCAACTGGGCACCATTGCAGCAACCGCTTTCTGGGGCTTTCCGTTGGCTATCATTGTAGGCGGCTTTATTGTCGATATCATCGGTATGAAAAAGCTGCTGGTGTCTGCCTTTGTATTTCACCTGGTTGGGATACTGCTTACCATTTTTGCCAATGGCTACTGGACGCTGTTCCTTTCTACCTTAATGATTGGTATTGCTAATGGTACGGTTGAGGCTTCATGTAACCCGCTTGTAGCTTCGCTATATACAGATAATAAAACTACAAAGCTTAATCACTTTCACCTCTGGTTTCCGGCGGGCATCGTGATCGGTACGCTCATCGTGTTCGGACTGGATACCACTTTGGCCCATGGCGTATCGCCCAAACCATACTGGATCTCGCAGGTTGAAATTGCTTTGATGCTGATCCCTACCATTGCTTATGGTTACCTGTTCTCGAAATTGGATTTCCCGGTTACCGAGCGTGTATCAGCCGGTGTAAGTACCGAGGATATGTATAAGGCATTGATCAACCCGTTGTTCCTGTTCATGATCATTTGTATGTTCGGAACAGCTATTACCGAATTATTCACCAACCAGTGGACTGACGTTTTATTCAAAACAGTTACGGACAACGCCATCCTTATTTTAACTTTTGTTGCCTCGGTACAGGTATTGGGCCGCGCGTTTGCAAGCCCGATAGTTCATCGTTTGGCACCTCAGGGAGTGCTGCTAATCTCGGCCATATTATCGGCATTGGGCATTTATCTGATGGTACACCTGCATGGTGATGCTATTTACTTCGCAGCAGTAGTTTTTGGTTTAGGGGTAGCGTTCTTTTGGCCTTGCATGATAGGCTTTGTGGCCGAAAACCTGCCGCGTACCGGTGCTGTAGGCCTAAACCTGATGGGCGGCGCGGGCATGTTCGGAGTGTCTATTTATATGATATTTATGGGCGGTTTTTACGATAAAATAATGGCTTCGAAATTACCGGCAGGTGCCAGTCTGGATGCTTACCGTTCGGCGCCGGCTGGCTCTGAAATGGCGAAGGCGTTCGATGCCGCACGGTCGGCGGCCGGTCCGGAAGTGTTAAACACAACCCTGATTATACCGGTTGTATTAATCGTGGCATTTATAGGATTGGTAATTTACATGCGCTCACGTAAAAAAACTGCTTCATTAGGCGCTATATCGGTTTAATAGGGTTTTAATTATGATAAAAAATTGTAATTTTCGCCTCATTAACCAACCCAATTAAAATTACATGATGAAAAATAGCAGGAGCTTTGTTAAGGAACAGATTTTCTGTTAGGTTATCATCGAAAACAACAATTAAACTCTTATGAAAAAAGTATTCGTTATTCTTTGTATCAGCGCGGCTTTTGCTGCCTGTGGCGGAAATTCATCAAAAAACACCGGTGGCAGCGACAGTACCCAGGGTGCAAATCAATCTGCTAAAGCGGCAAATTCTGATGCAGATACAGTTGTAGCTAAAACCGGTACCGAATCAACAGGCGGTTCTGCAGGTTCAGCAACCGGCGAAAAATTAATAGCAACGTTAGATTGCAGTACCTGTCATAAAGTTGATACCAAAGTTATCGGCCCTGCATTCCAGGATATCGCTAAAAAATATGATGCTTCACAGGCTAATATCGATATGCTTGCCAAAAAAATCATCAGTGGCGGCAGCGGTAACTGGGGCAACATAGCCATGACCCCGCACCCTTCATTACCTGAAAGTGATGCCAAAGAAATTGTACAGTACATTTTATCATTAAAAAAATAATAAGGGTAATTAAATCCGACCTTAAAGTATAATTATGACTATCGGAATTAGGGTAAAACTTTCAACAATGATGTTCCTGGAGTTCTTTATCTGGGGCGCGTGGTTTGTAACAATGGGCACTTATTTAACGGTTACGTTAAAAGCTACCGGAACGCAAAATGCTGGTGCTTACGCAACGCAATCATTAGGTGCCATTATCGCTCCTTTTGTGATCGGACTTATTGCTGATAAATACTTTTCGGCACAAAGGATCCTGGGTGTACTGCACCTGTTGGGCGCTGCCTCACTTTATTATGCAACTACCATAGCTGATTTTGATAAGTTTTACCCTAATATCCTGTTTTACATGATCATTTACATGCCAACACTGGCACTGGTAAATTCGGTTTCATTTAAGCAGATGCAAAACCCCAGTAAGGAGTTCCCTTTAATCAGGGTGTTCGGCACAGCCGGGTGGATCGTTGCAGGGATAGTTATCGGCTTATTAGGATGGGAGAAAAGCGGAACGCTTGTGCTCACCTTCAAAATGGCATCAATAGCATCTCTCATATTGGGTTTATTGAGCTTTACATTGCCTGATACCCCTCCGGTAAAAAGAGGGCAGAAGACCACATTTGGCGATATCATTGGCTTAGATTCAATCGGCTTGTTAAAAAACAGGTCGTATTTAATTTTCTTTTTGGCGTCGGTAGCTATATGTGTACCATTGGCGTTTTACTACAACTTTACCAACCCTTTTTTAAATGAAGTGGGCGTTAAAGCCGCTGCCGGTGTACAGGCCATGGGGCAGGTATCCGAGCTGGCGTTCATGGCAGCGATGCCTTTGTTTTTTGTGCGGTTCGGTGTAAAAAAAATGCTGGCTATCGGTATGCTGGCCTGGGTACTGCGGTATATATTCTTTGCCTACGGCGACGCAGGTTCAAGCTACTGGATGCTTATTGCGGGTATAGTAATGCATGGTATCTGTTACGATTTCTTCTTTGTAACCGGGCAGATCTATACCGATAATTTAGCGGGCGAGCGTTTTAAAAGCGCGGCACAGGGCTTTATTACCTTAGCTACTTATGGCGTAGGTATGCTTATAGGCTCGTACATTTCAGGCCCTATTGTTGATCATTGGAAAGTATCCGATACATCACATAACTGGCAAACCATTTGGCTTATACCTGCGGGTATTGCCGCTGTGGTATTGATATTATTCCTCGCTTTATTTAAAGATAAAACAAGCATGGCCACAAAACCAGGTTTGGATATTCAGGAACCATCAGCACAAACCGAAATATAATTATGGGATCTAATCAAAACAGGCGGTCGGCTATTAAAAGCATGATCGCGGGCACGGCCGCAATTGGCGCGTCGGGTGTATTATCTTCATTTACCACCGAAACTGAAAAACATATGCAGGCTGATGATAAGCTCAAAGGCAATATTAACCATGCTGTATGCCGCTGGTGTTACGGCGATTTTACGGTAGATCAACTTTGTGCCGCCGCTAAGGATATCGGCATAAAAGGGATCGACCTGGTTGGCCCTTCAGACTGGCCTACACTAAAAAAATATGGCTTGTTCTCCTCAATGTGCAACGGTGCCGAGATCAACCTTACCGATGGTTTTGGCGATAAACAGTTTCATGCCAAGCTGCATGAAAACTATACCAAAATGATCCCGCTGGTGGCAGAAGCCGGTTATAAAAACCTGATCTGCTTTAGCGGCAGCCGTCGCGGTAAAACCGACGAGGAAGGCTGGAATAACTGCGTTGAAGGCCTTAAACCTATGGTAGCCCTTGCCGAAAAACACAACGTAATATTGGTAATGGAACTGCTGAACAGCAAAATTGACCATAAAGATTACCAGTGCGACAGGGTAGAGTGGGGCGCGGAACTTTGCCGCAGGCTCGGTTCGGAAAACTTTAAATTGCTGTATGATATTTATCACATGCAAATTGATGAAGGCGATGTGATCCGCAATATCCGCGCTAATCATCAGTATATCGCTCATTACCATACCGGCGGTGTTCCGGGGCGTAACGAAATTGATGAAACACAGGAACTTTACTATCCGGCCATTATGCGTGCCATTGTTGAGGTAGGGCATAAGGGTTTTGTAGCGCAGGAGTTCATCCCGAAACAGAAAGATAAAATAGCTTCGCTTAAAAAGGCGGTGCATATTTGTGATGTTTAAACCTTACATCACCTTATCACTCTAAAAAGCTAAACTAATAAAACAAATACATGACAACCAGAAGAACATTTTTAGCACAAGCCGGATTAATGGCAGCAGGCGCAATGCTTGCACCGAAATTGGTATCGGCGAAAGCTTCAAATAAAGTGGGCCTGCAATTGTATAGCCTGCGCGATCAATTACCCAAAGATGTAAAAGGTGTTATTGCACAAGTGGCAAAAGCCGGTTATAATGAGGTTGAAACCTTTGGCTTTAACAAAGAAACAGGATATTGGGGATTAAAAGGTAAAGAATTTAGTCAGCTATTAAAAGATAATGGCTTAACAACTCCAAGCGGTCATTACGGACTGGACGAATACTTTGGCTCTGGTAAAACTGACGACCTGAACGCATACATTGAGGTTGCCAATACCATTGGCCAGTCGCACATTATTATCCCTTCTTTAAACCACAACTTTATTAAAACGGTTGACGACTGCAAAGGCGTTGCCGAGAAAATGAATAAGATTGCCGAGATACTGAAAGCATCGGGCTTAAAATTAGGTTACCATAACCACAACTTTGAGTGGGCGCCTGTCGGTGATACTACTTTTTACGATGTAGTACTTAACAACACCGACCCTAAACTGGTGGCCATGGAAATGGATCTTTACTGGGTAGTACGCGCCGGTAAAAACCCGGTTGAGATTTTTGAAAAACACCCCGGCCGTTTCGCTTTTGTGCATGTTAAAGACAGGGATAAAACCAATGCCGAATTAAATACAGAAATAGGTAACGGTGATATCGACTTCAAAACCATATTGGGTAAAGCTAAACTTGCGGGCATTAAGCACTTTATTGTTGAGCAGGAAAACTATACCAATATTGATCCGTATGTGAGCATTGCAAAAAGCGCTTCATATCTGAAAAATACGCTTCACGTTTAAACCAATTATTTTAGAGAGATGAAATATCCATTAATACTAACCGCCCTTTTAGCAGGAAGCTGCTTCATGGCAAACGCGCAAAATGCCAAACCTGAAGACACCGAGATTTGGGAACCGGTACCTAAAGTAGTTACGCCGGGCAAAAATTTAGGCGATGCCCCTTCAGACGCAATTATTTTGTTTAACGGTAAAGGCCTTGACGAGTGGGTTTCTGTTGAAGATAAAACCCCGGCTAAATGGCTGGTTAAAGGTGATGTACTTACCGTAAATAAAGCTACCGGTAATATTGAAACCAAAAGAACTTTCAGCAATTACCAATTGCATATTGAGTGGAAAGTGCCTGCTAACATTACAGGCAGCGGGCAGGCCCGCGGCAACAGCGGCGTGTTCTTAGCTTCGATAGGTAAAGGTGATGCAGGTTATGAGCTACAGGTTTTAGATTCGTACGAAAACAAAACTTATGTTAACGGCATGGCAGGCAGCTTGTATAAGCAAGTGATCCCACTGGCAAACCCTGGTCGCAAACCCGGCGAGTGGAATGTTTATGATGTAATTTGGGCCGCTCCTGTATTTAACGAAGACGGTTCATTGAAATCGGCAGCAAGAGCTACCGTGTTTTTCAATGGCGTGTTGGTTGAAAACAACTTTGAGCTGCTTGGTCCTACTCAATACATCGGCAAACCATCTTATGAAGGTAAAAAACATGGCCCGTCGCCAATTAAGTTACAGGCCCATGGCGATAAGAGCGAGCCGCTTAGCTTCCGCAATATTTGGGTAAGAGAGCTGTAAGCAACGCTACTAATTTTTGAACATATGATAAGCCTCCTGGTAATGCCGGGAGGCTTTTTTTATGGTACCGTATTTAATATTCTAAAGGCAGAATCTACGGATGCTTAACGCTGTATTCGTTTATATATCGCTATCTGCTAATCCGTTTGTTAGCTTTAGTTTGGTGCATTCCGCTTTCAGTTTTATGTGATTGGTTTTTTTTGTCTACATTAAACTTATAAATATTATAGCCGTATAAGCTAACTATAAACCATTTCTGTTTCTCTTTTTAAGGAGCGGATTTTCAGGAACATTAAAACTCAACACAGCCTGTTATTTTGAATATCTATAAATATTTGTTTGTTGTGGTTGCCTTGCTGAGTGCCCGAAACGGGTTTTCGCAGGATAGGAACCTTAAGTTTGAACATATCGGTACCCGGGAGGGCTTATCACAAATTAATGTAAGTACCATAATTCAGGATAGCCGGGGTTTTATGTGGATAGGTACCCGCGACGGCCTTAACCGGTATGACGGGTACAGCTTTGTGATATATAAACACAGTATCCAGGATGATAATTCATTAAGCAGTAACCTGATATCAGATATTGCCGAAGATAAAGAGGGCAACATATGGCTCGCTACACTTTTTGGCCTAAATAAACTCGACCGTAAAACAGGTAAGTTTATACATTACTTTCATGACAGCGCCAATTCAAACAGCATCTCAAGTAATTTTGTAAACAGGCTGATATTTGATCATGATGGTATTTTATGGATAGGCAGCCAAAAAGGCGGGCTCGACAGGTTTGATATCTACCAAAATAAATTTACCCATTACAAACACAACGAGGCCGACCTGTCGTCATTAAGTGACGATGATGTTACCGCGTTAAAGGAAGACTCCAAACACCGTTTATGGGTTGGTACCCTGGGCCACGGCCTTAACCTGTTTGAAAGAAAGAAGGAAACTTTTACACGATATCAAAGCCAGCCGGGAGTAAATGCCAGCATTTCAGGAGGGTATGTAAGTACTATTTATGAAGATATTGCGGGCAGGTTATGGGTAGGAACCGAAGATGGCGGGCTTAATTTATTTGACCCGGGAAAAGGCACATTTAAACATTACCTCCAGAATAAAAAAGATTCGGGCACCATCTCGGGCTATACTGTTTTGGCATTAAGCATGGACCTGAACGGTAATTTGTGGGTAGGTACCGAAAATAATGGCGTTAATATCCTGAACCCGGTTACCGGAAAAATAACAGGCTATAAGCATGATGATATTGACAGGGGCAGTATGAATGGTAATTCCATTTACAGTATTTGCCGGGACAGGATGGGTAATATGTGGCTGGGGGCATTTAGTGGCGGCATTAACCTGTATAAGCGCAGTACCGAAAGCTTTTCGCATTTCAGGCATAGCTCATCGCCAAACAGCCTGGCCAATAATTTTGTACTTTGTCTGCATGAAGATCAGGATAGTAATATTTGGGTAGGTACCGACGGGGGCGGCGTTAATGTGTTTAACAAGGATGGTACCGTTAAACACTATATGAATGATCCGGCTAATGCCAATAGCCTGACAGGAAATTATGTATTGAACATCATCCAGGATTTTAAGGGTGACTTTTGGATAGGTACCTGGGCTGATGGCTTGTGCCGGTTTAATCCCACCACGGGCAAATTTACCGGCTTTAAACATGACCTGGCAAAACCCGGCAGCTTAAGTAATAATAATGTTTATGCCCTTACCCAAACCCGCGATAACCGCATTTGGGTAGGCACCTATAACGGCGGCCTCGACCTGTATGACGAAAAGTCAAGTACATTTTCGGCTTTTAATTATGATCCTAATGATCCTAAAAGTATCAGCAGCGATAGGATCTATTCCCTGCTTGAGGATCATAACGGCAATTTTTGGGTCGGCACTTTTGATGCCGGCCTCAATTTGATGGATAGGAAAACAGGTACCTTCACCCGGTTTCAGCACGACGAGAGGCGTAACAGCATCAGCAATAACAGCGTCCCCGATTTGTTTGAGGATAGTAAAGGCCGCATCTGGATTAGTACACTTTCGGGGCTTAATCTATTTAACCCGGTTACCAAACATTTTACCGCGTTTACAACCAAAAATGGCTTACCAAGCGATGTTATTTATGCTGTGCGCGAAGATAAGTTGGGCACCATATGGGTTAGCACCAATAATGGCTTATCCAACTATGATCCGGTTAAGAATACCTTTAAAAACTATACTATTGAAGATGGTTTACAGGATGAAGAGTTTAAATCACATTCGGCCCTGCAAACTAAGGATGGCAGGATCTTTTTTGGAGGGATTAACGGTTTCAATTCCTTTACACCCGGACAGATTTTAAAACCATCCGCCTTTATGCCCCTGGTTATCACCAATTTTCAATTGTTCAATAAAACCGTGAAAATTGCTCTCGGCAAGGATGACCCATCTCCCTTGAAACAAGATATAAGTGATACCAAATCAATCAAATTATCCTATACTCAATCTGTAATTACATTACAGTATGCGGCGCTTGATTACTCTTCATCGGATAAAAAGAAGTACAGTTACATACTCGAAAACTTCGACACAGACTGGAACAACGTGGGAAGCCGGAATACTGCTTCATACACCAATTTGCCACCGGGCGAGTATACATTTAAATTAAAGTATCAGAATACGTCAGGGTTATGGTCGCCGCCTTCAGCGGGATTAAAAATTACCATTGTGCCGCCGTTTTGGTTAACCTGGTGGTTTAAATTAATTGCCGCGGCAACCATAATTGCTTTGGTATACTTTATTTTTAAATACCGGATTAAATTTCTGAAGGCACAAAAAACCGTACTGGAGCGCCAGGTAAAGGAACGTACCGAAAGCCTGGTAAAAATGACAGCGAATGAACGCCTGGCCCGCGAGGCATCAGAAAAAGCCCGTGAAGAAGCCGAAAGCGCCAATAAAGCCAAGAGTATTTTCCTGGCTACCATGAGCCATGAAATCCGGACACCTATGAACGGTGTTATCGGTATGGCAACATTGCTGGCCAGTACCCGGCTTACCAGTGAGCAGGAGGAGTATACCGAAACCATAAAAAATTGCGGCGACGCCCTGTTAACGGTTATCAATGACATTCTTGATTTCTCTAAAATTGAATCGGGCAATATGGAGCTTGATGAAGAGGATTTTGACCTGCGTGATTGTATAGAAGGCGTTTTGGATGTTTTTGCTGAGAAAGCTTCGCGGTTAAATCTTGACCTGGTTTACCAGGTTGAGCATAATGTGCCGGTACAAATTATTTCCGATTCGATACGTCTTCGACAGATCCTGATTAACTTGGTAGGCAATGCGGTAAAATTCACAACCCAGGGCGAAGTTTTTATACTGGTAGGGGTAAAAGGGCAAAAAGATGACGACCTTGAATTGATCTTTAAAATAAGGGATACAGGCATCGGCATTGCCGAGGATAAACTGGAGCGTTTGTTTAAACCGTTTTCGCAGGTTGATTCAAGTACCACACGTAAGTATGGGGGCACCGGTTTGGGTTTGGCTATAAGCGAAAAACTGGTTAAGCTAATGGGCGGCGAAATCAGCGTACAAAGCGAAATAGGCAGGGGGACTACTTTCTCGTTCACCNTAAAATCAAAAGTGGGACAAAAGGTAAAACGAAATTACGTTTACCTTAACCTTACCGAGCTTGAAAACAAGCGTATTTTATTTGTTGATGACAATGCTACCAACCGCGATATTATTGACACGCAGCTGAGGCAGTGGAAATATGAGCCTGTAGTTGTGGCATCGGCAACTGAGGCGTTGAAAGTGCTTAACGATCAGGATGAGCATGTTGATCTGCTGATAACAGATATGAGCATGCCCGAAATGGATGGCCTGCAGCTGGCTAAAGAAGTAAAACGGAAATTTCCTGAAATGCCTATTGTGTTGTTAAGCTCGATAGGAAGCGAACAAAGTAAACGGGAAGACAACGTATTTAACGCGGTATTAACTAAGCCTACAAAGCATAATCTGTTACATAAGCATATAGTTGAGCAGTTAAAAGCTGGCAGCAGTATTAAAACTGAGTACCACCAGGTGCAAACAGCGTTTTCCAAAGATTTTGCTAAAAATTACCCCATGAGCATTCTGATAGCCGAGGATAACTTAATAAACCAGAAACTTGCCATGCATATGTTAAGTAAAATGGGCTATAGCGCCGATATTGCCGAAAATGGCCATGCTGCGTTAAATGCCATGGTAACAAAACATTACAGCCTCGTTTTGATGGATGTACAAATGCCCGATATGGATGGTTTGGAAGCAACGCGCTTTATTCGTAGTAACATGCAGGACCAGCCGGTAATTATTGCCATGACCGCTAACGCCATGCCCGAAGATAAGCAGGCATGTATTGACGCCGGCATGAATGATTACCTGAGTAAGCCCATGAAACTTTCTGACTTAATGGAGATGCTTGAAAAATGGGGTAAATATATAAACGGGCATAATGCAGGTTTAATGAATTGACATTATATTTACTTCGAAAATATAACGCAGTTATGAAACCTTTTGTAAAATCATCTATCGCTTTTTTTACCTGTTTATTTATCGCTGCAGTGGCATTGGCAAATGCGCCCGCACGTAACTATTATCAGCTTAAAATATATCACTACAAAACCCCGGCACAGGAAAATACCATTGAAAAGTATTTACAACAGGCCTATATACCTGCGCTGCACCGGGTCGGTATTAAAAATGTAGGCGTATTTAAACCCATAAGCCAGGTAGATACCGCGAAGCTGTTATATGTATTTACACCGTTTCAATCATGGGATAAGTTAATGGGTATCGATCAAAAGTTACAGGCCGATGCGGCGTATCTTGCCGATGGAAAGGATTACATTGACGCCGCTTATAATGAGCAGCCTTATACCCGTTTGGAAACAATTATACTACAGGCTTTTCCGGGCATGCCTTCAACAGCGGTGCCTAATTTGACCGCTAAAAAAGCCGATAGGGTTTATGAATTGCGCAGCTATGAAAGTCCTACCGAAAAATATAATGTCAATAAGGTAACCATGTTTAATGTGGGCGATGAAATAGGCCTGTTTAAACGGCTTGGTTTTAATGCCGTTTTTTATTCGGAGGTTATTGCGGGCAGTCATATGCCTAATTTAATGTACATGACCACTTTTAACAGTAAAGAAGACCGGGACAAGCATTGGGACACTTTTGGTAAAGATGCTTACTGGAAAACGCTTTCGGCTAAAGCTGAGTATCAGCATAATGTTTCCCATGCTGATATTATCTTTCTGCGCCCGGCAGATTATTCTGATTTTTAGGTTGCCGGGAGGTTCAACTTATGGACTTGCACCAGAGGTGCAAAAGGTTTGCAGCATCTTCGTCCCCTCAGGGTCTCTCGCAGAGGACCCTGAGGGGCACCGTAATTTAAATATCTACCGGATTGATTATCCAGGGCGGCAAATAAGCATGGCGTATACCTCAGGGTCCTCTGCGAGAGACCCTGAGGGGACATGAACAACAACTCAACGGTATAAAAATAAATCAGCGGAATCAACGCAATCAAAAATCAATCAACGGTCGGTATTGAATATTTTGTCCGATATCGATCACTTTTTTAAAAGTTAAAACGAGTAACTTATTGATAGTTAATATTTTAATATTGGTATAGCTCTTGCAAACCCTTATCCAAATTTATCACAATGGATAAGGAAATTACACTTGAAGTTACAGCTGCCAAACGCAAAAAAAGTGCGGTTATCATCACTATCAGCATAGCTGTTTTGGTGCTTGCCGTAATGCTTTTGCGCGGATATATTAAATCAACCATTACCAGGGCCGAAATTACAACCGCCAAAGTTGAAATCGGCAATATCGAAAATACCATCAATGCTACCGGCGAGGTTTTGCCTGAGTTTGAAGAGATCATTACCAGCCCGATAAATGCATCTATCAAGAGTGCGCTGATGGATGCGGGTAATAAGGTCAAAGCCGGCCAATCGATATTAACGCTGGATAAATCGGCTACCCAAACCGATTTTGAAAAACAGAAGTTCCAGCTCGAAACCAAACGCACCGAGATCAGCAAACTCAAGCTTGATCTGAATAAAAGCTTTTACGACATCCAATCAAACAACGATATTAAGCAACTACACATCAGTAACCTTGCCGATGCCGTTGAAAATGCCAAACGCCTGTATAAAGCCGGCGGCGGTACCCGCGAAAATATTGAACAGGCCGAGCTTAACCTCAAAGTTGCACAGCTTGAAAAAAAGCAACTGGAAAACGAGATCAAAAGCAAGCAGCAAACCATGCAGCTGGAGATTAAAGAAGCCGAAATAGCTGCAGATATCCAGCAGAATGATCTTAAAGAATTACAACGCAAACTTGACCTGGCCAATGTGGTGGCAACACGGGCAGGGGTGATCACCTATGTAAACAAAAATATTGGCGCCAATATCCACGAAGGTGAAACCCTGGCCCGTATCGCCGACCTGGGCAGTTTCAGGATCCAGGGCAGTATTTCTGATAACTCTGCAGATCAGCTGCATAGCGGCTTGCCGGTTATTGTGCGGATCAATGATGCCCAGCTAAGGGGGCATGTAAGCAATATATCCCCATCGGTACAAAACAGCATCATTTCGTTTGATGTGCAGCTGGATGACCGGGCCAGCAAATTGCTCCGGCCCAATATGAAAGTCGACGTTTTTTTGGTGACGGCTACACATAATAAAATTATGCGCGTGGCTAATGGCCCGGCATTTAAAGGCCCTTCTGTTCAGGACATTTTTGTGCTGAACAATGGTAAAGCCGAACGCCGCACGGTACATATCGGTCTCACCAATTTTGACTATGTGGAGATCCGGGACGGCTTAAAACCCGGTGATGTGGTGATCACATCCGATATGAGCGAATATAAAAACTCGATGGAAGTGACAGTGAAATAATAAAACAACCACGTCATTGCGAGGAACGAAGCAATCCCCGACTTACAGAGCGGATTTGCACAGTTTGGGATTGCTTCGTTCCTCCCGCCGCTGTTGGTGTTGTCACCAACAGCTCTACGCCAGGCTTTTGAATACGGTTTTCCGTGATTACAAAATTATTGGGGTAAAAAGTTGTTGGTGACAACACCAACAACGGCGAGGGTAACCATAACAAATTAAAAACGAACCCGTCATTGCGAGGAACGAAGCAATCGCGAACAATACAGTGCGGATTTGCTAATCGGGGATTGCTTCGTTCCTCACAATGACGATTGAAAATAGAATCAGGCATCATGAAATTTCTATACACCATATTATTATTAACCATAACCACAGGAGCGCTGGCTCACAGTGGCGCCGACACCCTGCGGCTAACGCTGCAGCAGGTGGTTGACATGGCCAAAGCCAATTCAATAGCCGCCAAGCAGGCTGCTACTGTACGCGAAACCAAGTACTGGGAATACCGCACCTACAAATCAAACTACCAGCCGCAGCTGGCATTAAGCGGTACTTTGCCGGGCTATACCAAAACATTTTCGCAGGTGCAGCAGCCCGACGGTACTATACTTTTCCAGCCTATTCATAACGATAACTCATCATTACAGCTTAACTTTAGCCAAAGTATTACAGCTACCGGCGGTACTATTTATGGCACCACACAACTACAGCGGTTTGATGATTTTGACAGGCATAATGTATTGTATAACGGTATCCCTTACGGTATAAATTATTCACAGCCGCTGTTTCAGTTCAACAGCCTAAAATGGGATAAAAAAATTGAGCCTTTAAAGTTTAACGAAAGCAAGCAGGTTTACATTGAAGCCCAGGAAAAGATTGCTGTTGACGTGGAAGGGTACTTTTTCGACCTGCTGCTGGCTCAGGTAAACCTCAAGATTGCCGAAACCAACTTAACTAATACTCAGGGAATCTTAAAGGTAGCCAACCTCAAGTACGAGTTAGGAAAGGTATCAAAAAACGAGATCCTGCAACTACAGCTGGAAAAGATCAACGCGCAGAAAGCCGTTGGTACAGCCAGGCGCGATATGGAGATTGCAACACTGAACCTGCGCAGTTTTACGGGGCAGGAAGGGAGTGAGCGGATAGTACTGGTAGTACCGAAAAATATTAGCCAGATGACCGTATCATCAGATAAAGTGCTGGCCGAAGCTTATGCCAACCGCTCGGATGCAATCGCTTTTTCACGCCGTATTGCAGAAGCAAAACGCGATGTGGCTAAAGCCAAAGGGCAAAATGGTTTAACCGCCACGCTTACTGCCAGCCTGGGCTTTTCAAATACAGCTACCAATATTCCTGATGTATACAAGAACCCTCAAAACCAGCAATTGCTGCAGGTACAGCTTTCTATACCGATACTGGATTGGGGCAGATCCAAGTCCCGTGCTAAAACGGCTTTGGCCAACCAGCAGTTTACCGAGTATGCTGTTGAGCAGGATAAACAAACTTTTAAACAGCAGATAGTAACCCAGGTATCGCTTTTTAATGTGATGAAAGAGCAACTGGTTTATACCGCGCAGGCCGATAGTATAGCCGCCGAAAAATACCAGATAGCACGTGAACGCTATGTTTTAGGCGACCTGAGCATTACCGACCTTGGCATTGCCTTCCGCGAAAATGACCAGGCCCAGCGCGATTATGTAGCCGCCCTCCGTGATTTTTGGGGAGCTTACTACCAGTTGCGCTACCTTTCGCTCTATGATTTTGAAACAAATAAAAAAATCACCTATAACTAAATCAATAATTTATTTAACAGAAATCTAAACACATAAACGATAAAAATCACTAAATCACTAATTCGTTAAATCAATAATTAATCACTCATGATACGTTTACAAAACATTGAAAAGGTATACCGTACTGATACTGTAGAAACCCTGGCCCTGAACAGCGTAAGCCTTGACATTGCCAAAGGCGAATTTTTATCCATCATGGGCCCCTCGGGTTGTGGCAAAAGCACCCTGCTTAACATCATGGGCCTGCTCGACGCGCCCTCAAAAGGGCAGATCAGGATTGACGATCAAAAAACAGAAGGTATGAATGATAAGCAACTGGCAGCTTTCCGGAATAAAAAGCTAGGTTTCATTTTTCAAAGCTATCATCTTATTAACGACCTGCAGGTGCTTGACAATGTAGAGCTGCCGTTGCTTTACCGGGATACCACCGCCAAACAGCGCCGTGAGCTGGCTGCCGAAGCACTGGAAAAGGTAGGGCTTGCTAACCGTTTGAAACATTTTCCTACACAACTGTCTGGTGGTCAGCGGCAGCGTGTGGCCATAGCGAGGGCCATTGTAGGCAAGCCCGAAATTATTTTGGCCGACGAGCCTACCGGCAACCTGGATAGCGCCATGGGCAACGAAATTATGGAGATCCTCTTGAACCTTAACCGCAATGATGGCACTACTATAGTGATGGTAACCCACGATGAAAATATGGCCCATAAAACCCACCGTTTGGTACGCCTGTTTGATGGCGCCCAGGTTCAGTAATTAACCGGTTTTAACATTAGAAGTTATGCTTAAAAATTATTTTAAAATAGCCATAGCGGTACTTAAGCGCCGCAAGTTTTTTACGTTTATCAGCTTGTTTGGCATCAGCTTTACACTTACCATATTAATGGTAGTTACCTCTTTTGCCGATAAGATGTTTGGTCCTAATTACCCGGATAACAAGCGCGATAGGTCGTTATATGTGATTGAACATGAGGAGTTTGATGATAAAACGCAGGGGATGAATAAAGGGCCCATGTCGTTTTACTTCCTCAATCACTATGCGGCCAGTATGAAAACACCGGCAAAGGTCGCCATTTCATCAATGTTCACTTTTACCAATACGTATGTGAATAATAAAAAGATCAGTATCAGCCTGAAATTTGCCAACGCCGATTATTGGGATGTGCTTGATTACCAATTTTTAGAAGGACGGCCCTTTACAAAACAGCAAATTGATAATGCCGAAAAGGTAGCAGTTATATCTGAAGATACACGGAGGGATTACTTTGGCGATATACCATCAGTAGTTGGTAAATACATCGAGGCAGATAATGTTAAATACCGGGTTTTAGGCGTGGTTAAAGATGTTCCTGCAACTTTGTTTACCCTTTATGCAGATATCTACCTGCCGTATACCGTATCTAAAAATGATTACAGGAATAAAGATTTCGGCGGCAACTATTCGGCTATTTTAATGGGAAATTCAAAAGACGATCTTCCCAAAATGAAAAACGAGTTCGCAAATGTTATCTCTCGCATTTCGATGAAAGACAAGCAGTTTAACCACCTGTATTGTTATGCCGATAGTTATTTTAACACGCTCGTGCGTACTATGGCCGGTAGAAAGGAGAATTCCGGGATGGCCACGTTCGTTGTCATCATATCTATATTCGTTTTCCTGTTTTTACTGCTGCCAACCTTAAACCTGGTGAATATCAACATCACCCGCATTATGGAGCGTTCGTCGGAGATTGGTGTTCGTAAGGCATTTGGTGCTTCGTCAAAAACACTGGTTTACCAGTTTATTATCGAAAATATTATTCTTACATTTTTAGGTGGGCTTATCGGGGTGGTATTATCTGTTATTGTTATAAAAATAATTAACGGGGCCAATCTTATAGCCCATCTTGAACTTACTTTAAACTTTACCGTGTTGTTTTACAGCCTGCTCACCTGTATTTTCTTCGGACTACTATCGGGCGTATATCCGGCCTGGCGCATGTCGCGGCTCAACGTGGTAACGGCTTTAAAGGCGTAATAAAATCAATTGACATTTTAATCAAAGTATTATGTTTAAGCATTTATTTAAACTAATCTGGAATAAAAAGAAACAAAACTTTCTACTTATTTCCGAGATGCTGATCTCCTTTATGGTGATTTTCGCAGTATTCACACTGGTTGTGTATTACTACAGTAACTACAAAAACGCTATGGGCTTTGACTATGACAAGGTTTGGGTAATTAATTATAGTAATTCTGTCAAATCAACCCGTGCCGATTCATTGAGCTTGTTTTATGAAACTTTAAAGCAAACTATAAAATCAATGCCTCAAATTGAGGATGCGAGCTTTGTAAGCAGTAACTCGCCCTTTTCGTTTAACCAAAGCAATGGCGGAGTTGAATATAAAAAGAGACATCTTAATAGCGTTGATTTTTTTACAGCGGATAATGATTATCCAAATGTTGTGAAAGTTAAAGTACTTGAAGGGCGTTGGTTTGGCAAACAGGATATAGTATACAAAAATAAGCCCGTGGTTATTAATCAATCGCTTAAGGAAGAGGTATTTGGAAAAGAAAGCGCTATAGGTAAGATTTTAGGTAATGAAAAAGATAAAGAAGCCGATAAAATGCGCATTATTGGCGTAGTGGCCGATATGAAAATAAGAGGTGATTATAAACCTGCCGGCCTTGGCCTTTATAATAGACTAGATACCGGCTCATTCAAGTGGATAGGTACTATGCTGGTAAAGGTGCGCCCTACTGCCGACGCTGCTTTTGAAAGCCGTTTGTACAAAACCGTATCGAACGCCATGAAAGAGTCAAATGTAGAAATAGAGCATTTAGATAATAAACTTAAAAAGATAAATCAGGTATCCATTGTACCGGCCATCATTTTGCTTGTAGTGGCTACTTTTTTGATTATCAATGTAGCTTTGGGTTTGTTTGGTGTGTTATGGTATAATATTAACAAGCGCCGCTCGGAGATCGGGCTAAGGCGGGCAATTGGCGCAACTGGTAAATCGGTATCATGGCAACTGGTGAGCGAATCATTGATATTAGCTACAATATCATTAGTTGTGGGTTCGTTTTTTGCGGTGCAGTTCCCGCTGATGAATGTTTTTGATATGCCGGCCACCGTTTACATTATGGCTATTTTGTTGTCGGTTGTTTTTATTTATGCACTGGTGCTTCTTTGCTCATTGTATCCCGGCAAACAGGCTGCGGCTATTTACCCGGCTGTTGCTTTACACGAAGAATAATTACGATATTGACCGCTTGTTATGATATTGGTTATTGATGATGATATTGCCGTACGCACCTCGCTGATCCTGCTGCTAAAAAGCGAGGGGTATGATATTGCAGGTACCGATGAGCCTGCCGAAGCCCTTAAGATCATTAAGAAAAAGGCTCCTGAGTTGGTCATTTTAGATCTTAATTTTTCGATAGATACATCAGGACAGGAGGGAATGGAACTGCTTGCAAAGATCAACGCTTTTAACAGCGCTATCCCCGTGATTCTTATCACCGGCTGGGGGAGCATTGAATTGGCAGTTAAAGGTATGAAACTGGGCGCCAATGATTTCATCAATAAGCCGTGGAATAATGAGTACCTTATTCAATCGGTTAAAACCCTGCTCGATCTGCAGGATAAAAAGACCGAACACCATACCCGTAAGCAACTGGATAAAACCTACAATTTTGAAAATATAGTAGGTGAAGATGCGCGGATGCTTGATATCCTGGAAACCATTGGCCGGGTAGCGTCAACTGATGCATCTGTACTAATCATGGGTGAAAGTGGTACGGGGAAAGAATTGATAGCCGAAGCCATTCACCAGAATAGCCTTCGCCGCAATAAGCCATTTATTAAGGTGAACCTGGGTGGTATTTCCACCTCGTTGTTTGAAAGCGAAATGTTCGGCCATATCCGAGGTGCTTTTACCGATGCACGATTTGACAGGATAGGCCGCTTTGAAATGGCCAACAAAGGCACTATTTTTTTGGATGAAATAGGCGACCTGGATGCCGGCAGCCAGGTAAAGCTGCTCCGCGTATTGCAGGACCGCACCTATGAAGTATTGGGCAGCAGTCGCACCAAAACCGTTGATACGCGCGTGGTTTGCGCCACAAATAAAAACCTTAATGAGATGGTGGCCCGGGGTACTTTTCGCGAGGATTTGCTGTACCGAATCAACCTGATCACTGTTTACCTGCCCGCCCTGCGCGAGCGGCCAAAGGATATCCCATTGCTGGTTAGCTTTTTTATTAATAACTTGAAGCAGATCTATAACCGGCCCAATTTGTCGGTAGCACCATCGGCTATGAAGTGGTTACAGCAGTTGCCTTTACCGGGCAATATACGGCAGTTGAAAAACCTGGTGGAGCGCTCCATTTTGGTGAGCCGCAGGGATGAACTGAGTATCGATGACTTCCGGTCGCAGCTGGAAATGTCGCCCATAAAAAAGGGGAATATCCAGTTGCCGGGGGTGGGCACATTAACTTTAGAAGAGGTTGAGGTAGAGATGATAAAACGGGCTTTAGATCATCATAAAAACAAGATAAGCAAGGCGGCCGCTGCTTTGGGGCTTACGCGCAGCGCCCTGTACCGGCGGCTCGAGAAATACCAGATCCCGTACGATGAAGCTGAGGACTAAATACATTTTATTCGTAGTGATCCTGCACCTGCTAACCCTGGTGCTTACTTATTTTATTTTCAAAGATAACAAGATCTATTTTATCATATCGGAGGTGGTTGTGATCATCTCTTCGGTAATCGCCTTGCAGCTTTACCGGCAACTCATTCAGCCACTAAAAATGCTGATGCAGGGCGTTGAGGCTATTAAAGACAAAGATTTTAATGTGAAATTCCTTTCAACAGGTAAGCACGAGGTTGACGCGCTGATTGATGTTTATAACCAAATGATGGACGAGCTAAGAACCGAACGGACACGACAGGAGCAGCAGCATTTCTTTTTAGAAAAGCTGATCCATACTTCGCCAACGGGGATCATCATCCTTGATTTTGATGACCGTGTACAACAGGTAAACCCTAAAGCGCTGCAGGCGCTGAACATGAGCGAAAAAGACCTGATAGGTGAACTGATCGGAGAATTGAAACACCCGCTCTTCGCACAGATCAAAGCCCTTAAATCGGGCGAAACTATGGTGGTTAAGCTGGATGGGATCAACTCATTCAAACTGCAGAAATCGCACTTTATCGACCGGGGATTTTCGCGCCATTTTATTATGCTGGAGGATTTGACCGCTGAGATCCTGGCAGCCGAAAAAAAGGTTTATGGTAAAGTGATCAGGATGATGGCGCATGAGGTGAACAATACCATCGGCCCGGTTAATTCCATCATGCAATCGGCCATGAAAACCGACCAGCTTTGGGCTGGTCATGATTTCGACCCGATAAAAGACGCCCTGCAGGTTGCAATGGACAGGAACCAAAACCTCAACCTGTTCATGCGCAATTTTGCCGATTTGGTGAAGCTGCCGCCGGCCAACAAACAACCGGTTGTATTGCAAAAGCTCTTAGCTTCGGTAGTAAAGCTGATGAATATCCGTGCTGAAGAAAAAAATGTGGCGTTAGTCCTTCATTTACCCGAAGAACCGGTTAATATTATGGCTGATGAACAACAACTGGAGCAGGCATTCATCAACATTGTAAAAAACGCCATTGAGGCTATTGATGACCAGGGATCAGTAACCTTTACCATCAACCTCAAAGAAAAAAAACTCATTATCACCGATACAGGTAAAGGTATTACAGCCGAACAAAATGCCAACCTGTTTACCCCCTTCTTCAGCACAAAAAAAGATGGGCAGGGCATAGGCTTAACCCTGGTACGCGAGATCATGCTAAACCATAACTTTGAGTTTTCATTAAAAACGGTTGCTGAGCGGCAAACGGAGTTTGTGGTTTATTTTTGATAACATAGGCGACGGGGTTATAAATATTGATGTGATGGTTGTATTCTAATAAAAGTTATGTCATTGCGAGGA
>JGI24737J22298_10000040_pt1 | contig 37416 bp, 44 predicted proteins | sample KBSCornC3_FD_22298 | JGI IMG/M metagenome (IMG submission 22298) | reverse complement strand
CCCAGCCGATACCTGACATTGTCGGCTTTTCGTATTACCGCATCGTTTACAGCAACGGCCGGTATCACCGTGCGTTGCATTTCCCGCTCATCGACCGTCTGCGGACAGCCGCCATCCACTTATTGGATGACCGGCCCAGTTTTATCCACGAACTACAGCTGGAACCTTGGGGACCAAAAAACATCTGGGAAATGCCCGTTACCGAACAAGACAAATCGATGAGCGTAGCCGATATCAAACGCAATATACATCTAGCACGGCGTACCGGCCTGCATCCCGTCGACCTCTGGGGTGGAGAATGGTGGTACTGGCGACTTAAACACGTGTATGATCCCTCAATCTGGCTGGCCGTACAAACCGAGTTAACACGTACAGAATAATACGACATATATTGGATTATTCGCAAAATATCTAACAGCGTAGTATCCTAGGAATCGACATACTAGCGCTTCAAAGGAGGACCTGCATGGAAGAGAGACCACTAGCCCTACCCGTAACCAATGAAGTGGCACCGCCACGCGAATCACATCAGCTAAGCCGCCGAGCATTCCTCGGTCTAGCCGGAGCAGCAAGCGCAGCTATAGCGGTCGAAGCTTTGGCTGGATGTAGCTCCGACGAACCGCTGGACAAAACGCCGATTCCCGACTGCGGTGACGCCCGCGTCCAAGTACCCGGCGTACCCATCCCTAAAGAAGGGCTTTCGCTTACCAACCACAACTGGCAGGTACCCGGCGTCGGACGAGTAGGTAACACGCTGCATGTACGGGAGGCGCCCATCACCATTTACCAAAAAGCCAAAGAGGGCAAGGCGGAAGCTGACGTACCTGTGTTAGCGTTCAACTCCGATACCTACTTCAATTGTAAAGGTGATATGCAAGTCGACGGTCACTTTAAATTGGCCGACAGCACCAGCAAAGCATCGCTATTATTGGCCGAAAGTTTGCCGGTACGCTTTGACGAATTTGAGTTCCCCGGCAAGGGAATACGCGTCACGCTATCGCAAGACGGGGGCCATGTCGACATCTGGGACGGCGAGCATTACGAACCAAAGTCGCTGGCTTTCCTTACCGATCGACCGGGACTCAATAAAAATGTCACCGTAAGCCGCTCTAACGGCAGACTCGAAGTTATGGTTAATGACAAAACCATCGCCGCGCTGCCAGGCTTTACCAGCAGCAAAAACTGGCTGGGGCTGGAAGCAGCCGGCAATGGCTTCGCCGCCGACAAATTGAACATTTCAGCCCCGAATGTTGAGCAAGAGATTGATGCTCAAGCTGTTAGTATGGCAGATGCGACGGTTGTTCAATGCGCAGACGGCTGGCGAGGCCTCATGAAGACTCATAATGACCGCGTGCTGGGCACGGCCGTAGCAGTAAACGCACTCATGGACGATCCGCGGTATGCGGCATTGGTGGCAAATAACTTTACCGGGATCACGCTTGAAAATGATATGAAACCGCAGTTCCTCCAGCCACAAGAGGGCATGTTTACCACTCAGAACGCATTGCGGGGCTTTGACTATGCCAAACGGCATGGCATGGTGGTACACGGCCACACCCTTGTACCCAACCGATCGCTGCCCAAATGGATGCGCGACGCACCCCTTGATGACGTACAGCGCATCATGGTCAATCACATCACCGGCGCCTTTACCGTGCTCCCCGAGATGCTTTCGGTTGATGTCGTCAACGAAGCCTTAGCAAGTGGTAGGGCGGCATGGCGCCAAGATACACCATGGTTTAAAGCCATGGGTGATAATTACATTAATATCGCTTTCGCAGCTACACAGAAAGCCCGTCCGAATATATACAAAATATATAACGACAACTCCACCGATAAAGCCAAAGACCTGGATGAAGAACGTTTTGAGATGATATTACGCAAGCTTCGCGACATGCAGCAGCAGGGCGTTACTAATCTGGGCATGGGCTTCGAGGGGCATGTGTATACGACACCTAATGACAACATGAGTCCTGCCGACCTGGAGCGACGCATGAGACGATTAGCGGAATTCGGCTTTGTTGCCCGCGTATCAGAAATGGATGTCACGCCCAAAGATGGTAAGGATGAAGACATTTCCGATGAAGGTCTACGCACTCAGGCAGCACAATTTGGCGATATCGCCAAAGTCGCTATGCAGGCTCCGAACTGTATCGGATTTACGCTATGGGGCATCGGCGGAAAATATGCATCTACCTCTGAAATCAACGATGACGGCAAATTGCAGGGCACATCTCATTTACCATGGGATGAACAGCTCCTGCAGCGGCCCGCCGCCTACAAAGCCGTCCGCGCCGCATTATTAGGATAATACTATTGTTAGGCTAATTAAGTATCTTTTTATAAATGCTAACATAAAGGTTATATAATAACGTTATGAGTAGAAACCACGACCCCGTATTTGCAGCAATCCCAGGCGTAGGCAGCCCCGAAGCACTCGAAGACGCTTTATCTGTACTTTCACACCAGGATTATGACGACATACTTATCCGCCAGACCGACGAACCCACCGACGAAGTGCGCGATGCCATAAGCGATCTGTCAGACCGTTATTCATTTTCGTATGTTACTGGTTTTCACCCCACAACCCCAGGAGAAGCACGTAATGAACTAGCATCTTACGCGACAAGCAAGGTAGGCAGCTACGGCGACGCCATCCTTCATTTTATTGATCCTGACATGCGGGTAATGCAACACGAGACACCTGCCCGAAGGATCCGCGACCACCTGAGTGATCCAGAGGTAGGCATGGGCGGCGGGCTCGTTCTAACGGCTGAAGGTAATCAAAGTATGTACAATTACGGCCCTGTTTTTAGTCTTAAGTCTGGTATCGGCGCACTCAAACAAGCCAAAGCCGAAAGAATCCTGAAGGAACATAGCGGGCGCGAAGCAGGAAAATATCGCGACAAGCAGGGTAGCTGGCTATATGGCTGGCCCGATACCACCACCCGCCCCGAACCGTGGCCTGCGGTTATCAACGAAAGGCAGATGCGCACCAGTAGCGACACTGCCTGGGTACACGAAGGCAACCTGTTTATTCAAGCCAGCAATCTACGCCGCGGCGGAGGTTTCGAAAAGACAGGCATCCACGAGGTCCAGGGCCTGGGCGTCCAACTCAGAAAACAAGGCTTGAAAGTGGTCTTTGATCCGCATATTGCCGTCAAACATCGCGGACCGGAAAAACCCATTGGCAACCTTGCCAAAAACCTGGCAGCCACCGCCTTACTCGCCGGCAAGCATGGCGTCTTCCGTTACATTAAGGATTCGTAGCAGAACACTCCGCAAGCTCGCTGGCACCGACAGGTATAATTTGGCGTCTCGCCCCTGATAGGGCATACTAGTAACCATGAAAAAGAAAAAGCCGCACGTTAAGCAGATCACCAATCGGCGAGCTCGTCACGATTACGAGCTGGGCGATAGCTTGGTTGCGGGCATCGTTTTGAGCGGCGCAGAAACCAAGGCACTGCGTATGGGCCACGGCCATCTGCGCGGCGCCTATGTCACCATCGTTAACGGCGAACTGGTGCTGGTTAACGCCACCATCGCCGGGACGAATGGTGTACCCATTAAAGACACCGACCAAACGCGCACTCGCAAGTTACTGGCTAAACAACGCGAAATCGACCATCTGCAGGAAGCCAAAAAACAAGGCCGCACTATCGTGCCACTCGAAATCCTCACCCAAGGGCGCTACATAAAAGTTCGTATCGCCATCGGCAAAGGTAAAAAACTCTACGACAAACGCCAAACCTTAAAAGCCCGTGACGAAGGCCGCACCATGCGCGCCGCCATCAAGCAGTCAATGCGCTAACTATAGTATCCTAGGGCCGGCTTTTGGCTACACTCTACATGCGGGCAAAGGTTACAACATTGGCGATCTGGGCCGTACCAGCCTTGCTGGCGGGTGAAGAATGAGACCCTGGAATAGAACGGATGCTGCCTAGCATACGATCTATATCATCTTCATCGAGCTCAGGATGGACAAGATACGATTCCTTCATTCCATCTTCGACTTCAGGTCGAGGGAACAGCCAGCAGTCGTCGTTTAAATGCATAGTTGCATCATCGATTCGGGCGCGTAAAATCTTTGCCCATTCTAATGTCACGTCTGACTCTAAGGCTACTTTAAGCCGCTTTCCGCCACGTACAAGGTCTTGTAGGCCACGTTTGACAGCGATCCGACCGACGTATCCGCCAGCACCGAAGAACTCACGCAACTGGTCCGGTTGCACACCTGTTCTTGCAAGGCGGTAAAAAAACGCTAGGTTGCTTAAGGTCGTAAAACCAAGTGGATGTAACGCATCGATGCGGCTATAGGCATCCATATTTTCAAAAAAAGCGGTGACACCGCCCGGCGTAGACTGTGACTCACGGATAAGGTGTGTCGGTAGATTGCCATTAAGATCTTTAAGGTATTGGCTGGCTATATGAGTCGTATCCACGCCAAACTGCATCAGACGATCCGGTGCGATACGGTGGTAGGGAAGACCTTCCAGATAGGCCAGATCCTGGATACCATGACCACGAGCTATATTTGCCTGGGCCAAGTACGGGGCACGGCCTTCGTTGCCCATACCCATAGCCACCAAGGTAGATGGGTTCTGGCCGGCAAACGTCACCATGTTTACGGTGATGTCGTGGGGTATTAAGCCAGGTTCATCGGCATATGGGACACGGATTTGATGAGATTCTAGTTGGTGAGCGTCCTGCTCATAGGACTCATAAGACATGGGATACGTTATACCATATTCTATACAGTTGGGCTAGTTTAGCTCCCCCGCCATATTGTCAGGAAACCGCCCTGCTGGGCTGCAAAAATGATGCACTCGACCGCCGAAGGAACATATCTTGTCTCGCTGTGTACTATAGACACAATCTTTTTTGCAGCCCAGCAGGGCGGTTTTAGCACCAACAGCGTGAACAACGTTGCACAGATGCGACACTTTGGGTATAATTACTCCCGTTGTATCTGTTAGGGTAACCGAGCAGTATCCAAATTATTCCGGGGTAGCTCAGCGGTAGAGCGGGTGGCTGTTAACCACTAGGTCGCTGGTTCGAATCCAGTCCCCGGAGCCAAAAGAAGAGAACCTTCCGCCGAAGGTTCTCTTCTTTTTATGTTGGAGCCTCTGATTCGTATTTGACGAGTCACTCATGGCATATTATCCTATCATTCATGACTTCAGTAACAAACTTCGAACACAACCCGGATGGCAGCTATGCCACAATAGAACAGAACATTAGCGGTAATGACATACCGGAAGGCTCTACCTTTGTAGCATTTGATTCCCTGGCTTTTGCACGTTCAACAGGCCAAGTTGCAATCTCTGAAATTAAGTGCGACCGCGTAGAGGGTGGCAACATCCTTAGTGTCGAAAACAGAGATAATCGATGGCTCATGTGGGCTAGTATAAGAGACGGAAAAGTAAACCTTACCTACCGCGACCTTGGGCTGTCTATGATAGCGGTGCTGGCAGAAAGAGGCGTAGAGATTCCCGACCTCAGTCCGGACAGCTTACGAGTAAAGCAGCACATAGACGTCATCCGGGGTGTCGATTACGTAGGTGATGGGCCAATGGACTTAACTTCGGAAAATCAATATGAGGATAGTACGCTGCCCGCACCATATTCAGACGTCGAACTTACCCCCGAAGGTGGTCTTATAACAGCAGCGCGAACGGACCTTGACCTCGACATTTAGATACCTTCTCGGAACTCCGACACACCTGATATACACGCCTGCAAGCGGTATACTATGTTTATATGGGCTACAGCCGTAAACGAAATATATCCGGCGTGCTTTGCTTACTCAGCACTGTGGTTGTTATATTTTGTATCTGGAAAATAATTCCGTCCGGCATGGCTGGTAACGCAGGTACCGTAAAACGTTACGCCGCAGTCGCGGCTCCAACACTCGTAGTGGGACTCATATCAGGAGTTACTTATTATTACTATAGGAATAAGGACGATTACGGTGCCGCCGCCAAGGCCAATATCGAAATCACCGCGCTTTCCCAGGCCGGACGTAAAAATGGCAAGAATAGTCGTAATAAATTATAACCCGGATAGAAATAAAGTAGGGGGATACATGCAGAAAATTACTCCAAATTTGTGGTTTGACGGAAATGCGAAAGAGGCCGTAGATTTTTATCTGTCAGTATTTCCGGACGGCAAAATTATCTCGACCTCCCACTATCCGAATAGCACCGAAGAAGGATTAGCTGATTTTCAACTTGATCTGGCTGGCAAGGTATTGACCATCGAGTTTGAAGTCGGCGGCATGCGCTTTACCGCGATTAACGCCGGACCGGAATTCAAATTCAACGAAGCCGTATCGTTTGCGATCGCCTGTAAAGACCAGGCCGAAATAGATTACTACTGGGGAAAACTCTCAGCGGTGCTCCAAGCCGAGCAGTGTGGCTGGTGTAAAGACAAGTATGGCCTGAGCTGGCAAATCGTGCCTGAGAATATGGAAGAACTCATGAAAAAGCCCAATGCTTTTGTCACGCTGATGCAGCAAAAGAAAATCGTTATCGACGCGTTTTAACGGTTTAGCATCTTTGCTAATCACTGTTTTACAAATACCATCCTATATATTATTGTAATCCCATGCCTCGAAATTTCACCCACCGCGCATTTGATCATTTTGGCAGCGAGTCAAGGGCTCGTATCGCCTTTGCATTTATCCCTGATCCTGGCACTGAGGTTTCAATACCATACTTATCTAAACTTATCGGCAAACCAGATGGCTCTTTGAGCGACAGCGTAAACAAACTGGTGCAGGGCGGGCTTCTGCAACAAAGTGGTGCGGACGAAGCAGGCCGACACACCTACCGAAGAATTGAGAATCCCATGTGGGCAGTCTACGAGACGGCAAGGATCGTCTTTACCGGGATGGGTATTGAAATAGGATCTATCGCCCCACCGTCCGAAATGCAACCAGCTGAAATGCTATTGCCTGAACCTGAATTATAGTTGCCCAGGCAGCCTTCAAGCGACGTAGAGAACATATAACATAAGCAATATACTTACTCCTTTACTTAGTTGATTTATTGTCCAACTTGTGTTAGTGTATATAACTATGTCAGCTGAAGGTTACAGCAAGGGGTCAGTTTCTGCGCGCAAAAAACGCGTAGTCATTATTATTGCGGCAATTGTTGCCGCTTTGCTGTGTACGCTGCTTGTGGGATATTTCGTGCTTGCTCACAAACTGCACACCATTCTTCCCGGTGGACCAATCAGTGCCATCACTAAAAATGAACCGTTAAAAACCGTCGACGGCCGTACGAACTTCTTACTCTTTGGCACCAGCTATGACGATCCAAACCCCAGCCATACCGCTGGATACCTAACCGACTCGTTGATCGTCCTCAGCGTAGACAAACAGGCCAAAACCGCCTACACCTTTAGCATTCCACGCGACCTATGGGTCAATTACGACACTTCCTGCAGCGCCGGCGAGAGCGGCAAGGTTAACGCTGTTTATTCTTGCGCGCTAAAAGCCTACGGGTCAGATAACACCAAGGCCAGCAAGGCCTTGGCCGATAAGGTCACCCAGGTATCCGGCCTGCAAATCCAATACTACGTAGAAACCAACTATACGCTGATCAAATCGCTGACCGACGCCGTCGGCGGTATCGACGTGAACATTTACACGCATGACCCACGTGGCATCGATGATCCACAGGTAGGACTGAAACTGCCTGCCGGCGTCAACCACTTGGACGGCAAAACAGCCCTCAAGCTGGCTCGTGCGCGTAACTCACACGGCGGATACGGCTTGCCGCGCAGCAACTTTGACCGCGAGATTAACCAGCAGCGGATTATCGACGCCATCTTCAAAAAGGCATCGGCTAATGGCACCTTCGATAACATCGGCAGCGGTCTGAAATTAATCAATGCCCTGAGCGGCAACGTACGCACCGACGTGCAAACCAGTCAGCTTCGAGATGCCCTCGATACCGGAAAGTCATTGCAAAGAAATGATGTTACATCCGTTCCTTTAACCGATTACTTTACGACCGATAGCATACGCGGACAGAGCATCGTCCGGCCTACCGCAGGCCTCGGTGATTATTCCGCGATTCAAACATATATATCCGAGAAGCTACAGGTCAAAGGCGTAAAGTGATCGTCAGCCAAGTCTTATCGCGCGAGAAGACCGCGCCTGTTAGTTATTCATGGCCCATCGACGTCGTTATTCCATGGGTTGATGACAGCGACCCAAAATGGCGAGCCGAACGGGACCGCTACCTGAACAAGGACAAGACCCACAAGCACCTACGCAACTTCGACGCCAACGCCCATCGGTTTCGTTCTTGGGATAACCTACAGTACATTTTTCGCGGAATTGAAAAATATATGCCGTGGGTACGCACTATCCACTTAGTAACCAATGGCCAGGTACCCCGATGGCTTAGCCTGACAAATCCTAAGCTTAACATCGTGCGGCACCGTGATTACATTCCACAGGAGTTTTTGCCGACCTTTAATTCGCACACCATCGAACTGAACTTACATCGCATACCATCGCTTGCCGAACATTTTATCTATTTTAATGATGACACGTACATTATTCGTCCGATGAAGCCCAATGACTTTTTCTCTGCGAAGGGATTGCCACGCGACCAGTTCGGATTGTGGCGCGTAAAATCCACCAGCTACAACAGCATCCTGCCGCACGTTTGCATCAACAACATGGCTATCCTAAACCAGAACTTCAAGCAGCGGAAAGTGTTACGCGAAAAGTACGCCAAATTATACAACCCCCGCAATGGTGGAACCCACCTGACACTGACCGCATTGATGTCAATCATTTCACGCAAACATTTCGCCAATATATTGTTCCATCATATGCCTGCAGCATTTTTAAAGCAGACCTTTCGCGATGTGTGGGCGGCGGAACCGGAAATCCTGACCAATACCTCATCGCATAAGTTCCGCAGCAAGGACGATGTCAGCCAGTATGTCATCCGTGCCTGGCAAATGATAACAGGGAATTTTGAACCCAAAAATATTTCGGCACACGGTGAACACTTTACCTATCTGCGAAAAGATTATTCGGTTCTGACTAACGCTATCCGCTCGCGTCGACTCGGTTTACGCCGGCTGGACATGTTTTGTGTATCTGATGAAAAAATCAAAGATTTTGACCGCGCCAAAGCCGAGATTAACGCCGCGCTTGACCAGCTTTTACCAGAGAAGTCAGCCTTCGAGGTTCATACCTACGATGACCCGATCACCGTAGACGGTGAGCGTCTGAAGGATGGCAGTGCATTAAAAAATAGAGTGATCCTACAAGGTTCGTAAGGTGGGTTATGGAAACGAAATTACTAGATAGCTTTAGAACACTCGGTAGCGTATTTACGATGCCGTTCAGTACGGTGCGCAGCAATACCAGCAGAGCGTCTATCAAAAAACGTCTGGTCAAAACAGCGTTTAAAGCGGGGAAGTCGCTGCGAGCCAACCATCGGTGGTTATATGACTTTTTACGAGCCGTCGGACGGTTATACTTCGTATTAAGCAAGAACAGTGGCGCGATGCACTATGCTAAAAAGCGACATGGGTTTGTCGTCGTGCAGTACGGACGCAAGTTTATGGTTGCCCGGAATGTGCGCATCTTTTCGTCCGTCGTAGCAAAAACCCGCAACTTGGACGAGGTAGCTGCAATTTGCCGCAAAGCTAAAATAACTTATTCGTTCGTGCCTGGATTTTCTGATGCCCGTACCCGCGTTTTGATCTTTTATAAAGACCGCGAAGCGTTTTTGGATATCGCCAACCGCCATCTGCGCAACAAGGGCTTTTACTTGTCTGACGAAGCTAAGAAAAAACACCACTTTAAGCTGGTCAATGGACACGGGCTTCCCAAGCATTTTTATACAAAAGATGTTCTGCATCTGTTTCACTTGGAGGCAAAAGATAGCGTGACCTTTGCTGATTCCAATAACCGCTGCGACATCGAGTTTTGGTTTGATGAAGCAGAAGCCTTGCGCCGCGGCATGCCCGAAGACACGATGTTTGACGGTAAAAAACTGGCAGATATCCGCGACTGCTGGATTGCACCGACCAATAACCGGGTCGCAACCATTTTAACGCCCGACCAACGCAAAATGCGCACCAAGACAATCGGTGCCAAAACATATAACGCCTTCCTGCCATTTTCCAAAAGGTACTCCGACGAGCTCGATATTACATTTCCGATCGACGTCATTTACACCTGGGTTGACGGCGAAGACCCTACGTGGCGCAAAAAGTTTAACGCAGCCAAAAAGAAGCTGGACCCGAACTTTGTAAGCAGTAACACCGCATCGCGATACACCAGCCGTGACGAGCTTAAATACTCCTTGCGCGGCCTGGCGATGTACGCCCCCTGGATCCACAAAATATATATTATTACCGATAACCAAAAGCCCAAGTGGCTCAAAGAGAACGACCAGTTAGAGGTTATTTCCCACCGCCAAATCTTTAATAAATCATCGCTGCCCGTCTTTAACTCGCACGCGATCGAATCACAGATGCATAAAATTCCTAAACTGGCCGAGCACTACGTGTACTTCAACGATGATTTTTCGCTGACCAGCCACGCTGCACCAAGCCTGTTCTTTAACGAAGCCGGTCTGGCAAAACTATTTCCCTCAAAAGCACTGTTTGGTGTCGGCGGCCAGGTATCACCCGAATCCATTCCAAGTATCGCCGGAAATAACGATGCCAAATTACTCGTTAAAAAATTGGGCGCCAAACCAACGCATAAGTTCGGCCACGCGCCATTCCCGCAGGTTCGTTCGGTAGCCAAAGAAACTGCCCGGACATTCCCGGAAGACTTTAAGCGCACCGGCGCTTCGCAGTTCCGCGACAAAACAGATATCTCTCCGGTAACGCTCATCAACCATTTCGCGCTCATAAAGGGCAGGGCGATACGCGCCAAGTACAAACTGACCGTTATGGATATTTCCAAATGGGATGACGATTATGCACGCTGGACATTGCACCACAAGCCACGTGCCATGTGTCTGAACGATACCGTCGATATGACCGATGAGCAGAAAGATATCATCGAACCTAAGTTACGCATCTTTTTACAGCGGATGTTTCCGTTTAAATCACCATGGGAGAAATAAATATGGCAAACATATCTGAAAAGCCTCGCGTTTTTGTACTGACCTCACGTATTTACGAAACGGCAGGCGGACGAACCAAGGCAACGATCGAACGTATGATCATGTTGCAAAAACACTTTGACGCAACCTTGATCGAAATGAGCGCTACCAAGTACCCCGGCGGTGAGCTGCCAGCAGTATTTGCCAAGTATAAGACGACATTTAATGTCGTAAATCCGTGGCGCGTCGGCGAATTGCCAGCTCACCACATGAAAAATTACTTGGACTATTTACGACAGCGGACCGGCAACCTTGGGGATGACGCCGCAATCTTTACGGGGGCGCAAACCGCTTTTGCCGTCCCAACACTATCTGGCGGAATAATAAAAAGCTACCTGGATAACGATATGATTACGCGGCTTCGCGAATATCACCCAGACGGTACCGTAGAGTTTTTTGCCCTGGATGATAAACAAAACATCATGCTGCGCGAAATCTACAACGGTGACAACCTTATGGCGCGTTATTATCTGGATGACGCCGGGACAATATGCTCAGGCTTTACCGTCGGAGAAGAAGAAAAGCAAACCTTCCTCTACCGCAAACACGACAACGAACTCGTCTATTCTGATACCATCGTCGACCACAATGTCGCATTCTTAAACGATTTGCTTGATGAAGGTGACGTACTGGTTTCTGATGTCCGTTACTACGACGAAGTGCTGGCCCGCATAAAGCCTGGCGTACGTAAGATACACGTGTGGCACGAGATTGCCAAAGACCAATCAGCGAAAAGCGGCACCAACCCCGACTACGTAACGATTACCGATCCGACGTTCCCGATGGCTACAAAAGATAAAATCGTGGTCTTTACTGACGATGCACAAAAAGAATACGGAACTAGTTTTGTTCACCTCAAAAAGCACTTTGCCGTTATCCCTTATGGCACAACTATAAAAGCTGACATCCCAAGCGCCAAACGCGATAAAAACCGGGTGATCTCTATTGGGCGGTTGCAGGCGCAAAAAGATGTTGGTGCTCAAATCCAGGCTTTTGCGTTATTCCATGCCAAATATCCCGAAACCAAACTACATATCTTCGGCGAAGGAATCGAAGCAGAAAAACTAGTGCAGCTTGTCGAAGAACTGCAACTCACCGACACCGTGCAGTTCCGCGGCTTCACACATAATGCCGATAAGGAATTCCAACGTGCCGGCATGATGGTCTTCTCTTCAAGCTACGAAACATTCGGATTAACCATTTTGGAAAGCTTGAGCAACGGCACGCCAGTGGCTAGTTACAACGTACGTTTTGGTGCCAAAACCATGATTGATAACAAGCGTAACGGTGTGATCGCCAAAGCCAACACTCCTGAAGCGCTGGCAGAAGCAATGATAAAAATCCACACGTCTAAGCTGACGCCGCAAAAAATTCGCAAGTCGATTCAAAAAGCCTTTAGCCATGAACACTTTGAAAAACAGTGGCTATCGATAATCTCGAAGGCGAAATAACGGACGCACCATGAAAGCTAAAAAAACAACCCAGCCGACACATATCCTTGCCGAACATGCTGGCTTCCAGCGCCAGATTTTGCATTTGGCATGGATGGATATACGGAAATCATACCGTGGTGCCTTCCTTGGCTGGCTATGGGTTATTATCCAGCCGCTGATTATGTTGGGTTTCTATTGGTTTATTATTGCTGTCGGCCTCCATTCCGACAAGGTAGCCGGTAAAAAATACGAATACCTGCCGTGGCTGATTACCGGACTTTGCTCATGGTTCTTTGTCTCGGGCATGATCAACAACGGTGTCGGCGCCTTCCGCAGGTACAAATTTTTGGTGGCCCGGACCAAGTTCCCGGTCGCAACTATTCCAACTATTGTCCTTATATCCAACCTGATCGTGCATCTGATTCTTTTGTCGATTGTCTTGGTCTACTTGTACAGCCAGGGATACGCGGCGGTGCAGTGGATACAGCTGCCGGTATATATCTTGTTCACCTTGGTCATCATGTGGTTCTGGGCGCTTTTAGCCGCTCCGCTTGGTGCTATCAGCAAAGACTTTACCCAGCTGGTCAAATCACTTATGCGGGTGTTGGTATGGATCTCCGGTATCTTATGGAGCATACACAACGTGCACATCCATTGGCTCAAAGAGGTCATGAAACTTAACCCGATTTATATTATCGCCGAAGGCTACCGCAAATCCCTGATATATCATCAATGGTTCTTTAAGGACCGCAAAGAGTTGTTGATATTCGTGATCGAGGTGGTTGTCCTGGGCGTATGCGCCATCACCGTTTATAAGCGTTCTCGCAAAGAATTGGCGGATGTATTATGAGCCGTAACAAGCAGCCTGCGAAAACCGCGGACGATATCGTTATAGCGTTTAACGACGTAAGTAAGATCTATCCGCTATACAAGAACGACCGTCAAAAACTAGCCGCCGCGCTTTTGCCGCATAAAAAACTGGCGAGCAAAATCGCCAACAAGTCGCTCTCGTTCCAGATAAAACGCGGCGAATCGGTAGCAGTTATCGGCAAAAACGGTGCCGGCAAATCGACATTACTCAAACTTATTACCGGCGTGACGTTTCCTACCAGCGGTGAAGTTATCGTCAACGGTCAGGTCAGTGCCATCCTGGAGCTTACCGCCGGGTTTGACGAAGCTTTGACCGGCCGCGAAAACATCTATCTTAAAGGTTTGATCTTAGGACTTGATAAACATGCCATCGCCGGCATAGAAAAAAAGATCCTGACGTTTGCCGACCTTAAAGAGTACACTGATCAGCCGGTCCGGACGTACTCCAGTGGCATGCGAGCTCGGCTCGGGTTCGCCATAAATGCCCACATCAACCCCGATATTTTAATTATCGACGAAGCACTGAGCGTCGGCGACAAAGACTTCCGCAAAAAATGTCGTGCTAAAATTGCCGAGATCCGTGCCCGCGAACACGTGACCGTCATACTAGTGACACACTCTACCGAAAGTGCCCGCGAATTTTGTGAACGTGGCATCGTTCTGGATAAGGGCAGACTGGTCTATGATGGAGCTGTTACCGGCGCTTTGGATTTCTACGCCACCAAACGGTAACAATACCTATCTCTTGATGTTATAATATACTTAAACTATGGCTGAATTATATATAGTTCCATCATCTGAACCTGGTGAACCAGAACCGGATAGAAACGAAACGTCACCGTTAGCCCCCGAGGCGCATGAGATAACGGGCGACCCTGAGATTGATGAGCTGCTACAAGCAGCCAGCGAGCAGGCAATACAAGACGGTCCGCCACCGCCGGACCCCAAAGCTTTCATGGCCAAGTTCTGGGCGCGTCAAGCCTTAAAGCCGGAAGACCCCCCAGACCCCGAACCACCCCACATACCGCCAGCCGCCTAAATCTCCGCCACAGAAGCTACTTCAATGAGACACCGTAAACACATCACACCCGAAACCATACAGAACGCCACACCCATCCTCGTAGAGGAAGCGCCTTATATTAAAGTTGTCCTCTTGGATGGTTGCTGGACTAAGTCGGCTATCAGAGAAACTTCCGAGGGTCGCAAGGCAAACTTCGAAGATATGGAAGTAGATGAAGATTTGCAGCGGAAAGGCATTGGCACCAGATTAGTACAAACAACGTTCAAGCATTTCGCCGCAATCGGCGTTGACTATGTTGACAGTACTATCATCGATGCCCAGGCCATGCGCAACCATGGAAAGATTTTTGGCGACGCACTCCATTTTATTGAAAATACTCCGGATGGCGAGGTATTGTTGCCGCTCGACATAGATCAGGCCTGCGCATCGATTGAACGCGCCGATGCCGCCTGGGATACGGCAACGAAGGCAGAGCAGGACCTCATGCGTATGGGGATCATAACCAGAGTCTGTATGACAGATGTCGATACCAGTACCTGGGAGACACCGGTTCCACAGACGTATTAATCGTGAGTGCTACAGGTAAATGCGAGCTTGACGGCCATCATTGTAGTTATACCGCCCTTCGCCATCGCGATGCTTGACTTACGATGCGATGGTGGTATTCTCGGGTAAACCTGGCACGGGAAAGACCCATTTATTTGAATCAATTCGTAATGAATTATGTAAACGTGATATACCGCACGATATCTTCAGGTCCGCCATTCCGCATAGCAGCGAGCACCAACTGAGGCGCCGGATTGTACTCGGTGATGATGCCTTTTCCCGATATGATGAGCTGCGAAGCGACATAAGTAGTTCATCATTTGGCGAACTTTCTTTACTTAACAGCCATATCATTGATAATTGGTATCCGAACGGTACACTCGTGGTAATGACCTCTAATTTCAGTTTGAGCGCTATCCAGGAGCGGCTGGAGGACATCGATACTATGGGGCGGGCTCTCTCACGCTTAAGTGAAATGGCGCGCCGCGGGGCAGATGTGCCCATCGAAGGACCAGACTACCGGGTGCAAGGTCAGATAGATAGCATTTTTTAACCTGTCATGTTATTTGAAATTACATCCAGGAGTAAGCAAGCTAAAGGGCGTATCATTACACCATGCACGTAGACCCCCGACTCAACGACATAGATGATTGTCTGTACCGCGTAGCAGCCCGAGTCCTCATTATCAAAGACAATAAGATACTGCTCGTCAAAGAATCCGACGGCGGATCGTGGTGGGCCTTCCCGGGTGGGGGCGTAGACCACGGCGAATCCATCGAGACATCTTTGACCCGCGAAGTGGAAGAAGAGCTGGGTGTGCCCGCCGCGGCCGTTACATCAGACTTCAAAATCGCGTATTACACCATCGGTCAAGTCGTGAACGGCATACCTCGCATGAACCTGTATTTCAAGGCCTCCGTGCCCGAAAACCTACTGGGCAAAACGACACATGTTGCTGAGTGGGCGTGGTTCGGTAAAGATGCATTTTTGGCGTCAGATATGCACGCCTCGTATGACAAAACAAAGCTTGTCAGCGTCATTTTTGGCGACCGATCAGCAGCGATCCGTATCTAATTACCTCAAGATGTGCTATACTACAGGTAGCAAGTTATTCTTAACTCTATCCAGGCGTATTGTGTGCAACGGCAAAGCTCATTCTATTCTCGGCTAAAGCGCAGACCCTACCTCGCGTAACACCAGCTCATAGAAAGGCTCATCACACATGGCAACAAAATTATTTATAGGGAAACTATCATTTGATACAACCGACGACAGCCTCCGTGCGCTTTTTGCAACCTACGGTACGGTTGTAAGTGCACAGGTCGCCACCGACCGCGATAATAACCGCTCAAAAGGCTTTGGTTTTGTCGAAATGGAAGACCAACAAGCCGCTCAAAAGGCCATTAACGAACTCGACGGCAAAGAGTTCGAGGGTCGTATCATTATCGTAAATGTCGCCCGTCCACGTGAAGACCGTCCGCAGCAAAGCCGCGGTGGTTTTAGTGATGGATTCCAACGTCGATAGGGCGCAACCATAAACATCTAAAGGGAGGGAAGTATGACGCATATTGTAGGCTATGACCAGGATGGTACGCCAGTACATGTTGACCTTGTCAAAACCGAAGCAGCAAAGTACATTGCCCGCGAACCGCGTTTATTAACGTTGGCCGCTGAAGTACTGGAACAAATCACCTTAGAAGAACCTGTTATCGATATTGAATACGACATGGGGCGGGCGATCGGATACGATTTTGTCGTAAAGACCGCCGATACCGATACCGTTTTTTACGCGCAAATTGTGCGGGATACTTTGTATACCCGTTTTATTAAAAACGGCAAACCACCAGCGACCAACTATATCTCGATTCGTCTGAAGCGCAGCCAGGATGGCAGCTCATATGATATGCAAAGCATCTGGATCGGACATTTGTTGCCGCCGGTGCCAGGCCATGCCGAAGCAACCGTCACCAGCAAATCGTACTGGGAAAGCCACGCATTTGTATTTGAAAACCAGCCTATCCAGCCGCGCACCATAACCAAAACGTGTCCGTATTAAAAGGCAGGAGCAACCATGTCAAAAGGCAGATCACCCAACAAACGGGAAACCAGAAAACCTAGAAGCAAAAAACCATTATAGATCCAGACAGATAGGCGACGGAACGAGACACCTATTCTGATTCATAGCGATGACGACGCCGTGTGTCGAGCGCCATAGTGCTGACAGCATATACATGTGGTCCGATAGCGGTGTAGGTACCTCGTATAAGCAATGCGGCAGCTTTATTTACGATACTGGTTGCCCAATCTACGCCTTGTTCGGTTAGGTTACCCCAGTCACGACGGTCAAGTGGCCGCCTGATATCTTCGAGCCGGTCAACGACTTGTTCGCCGAGTTTGCCAGTAACCGTTACGCCTGATATAGGTCTTTCGGCCTGCTGGCTCTTTTTTGTAGTAGAAAAGGTGATACCTTCTTCTATGCGGTTCCGTTCATTGCGGGGCCGCTGCATCGTCAGCGTTAGGCCGGCTTCATTGAGCGGCTTTCGGACTGCTGCGCCGACAATACCCCAGTCTCCACTCGTGAATAGCATGTCGCGGGCAGCTTCTCCATGCCTTTCGCGCATGGCATCGTGATGGGCACGAAGTCTAGCGGGAAGCTGCCTTAATATGCCATTGTCTTCTATGCCCCCGTTAGTGGCTGTCATGAGCGGACGCAAGTTGTGTTTACCTATTCGGCTACGCCACTCCTCCCGGAAAAAGACCGTACTTATACGGCCGATGCTACTGACATCAGCGTGACTGAAGTTGGTTATGCGGAAATCACGCTCGCCTATGGAGCGTTCGTGTGGCATGTGCAAGCCGGCAGTACTACCGACGGTATGGTCGTAAAACGTGTGGAACTGTTCCCGGGAATCAGCTTCGGCAAATTGGATGATCGTATTGGTAAAGTCACGCTTGTTATCGGGCATAAGCTCTGCGGTAGCATCTTCGATGTTGCTGGTCATGTCAATGAAGGCCGACCACGGCTCTTCAATTGCACCCTCGCCGAGCGAAGCGACAGCACCTTGCTTATATAAGCGTCGGGCCATCGTGTTATAGTTGGGAAGAACGCTAAATTCGCCCCGTCTGTCTTGATAAGATAGGTCGAGTGAACCAGGGTATACGTCATATTCTTGACCAGCCATAACAAATGCCTCCCTTATTTAAAATATAGTATAACATATACTATATAAATATGCAATAGTTTTCTCGGGGTGACTGTTTTGCAGTACGACGTCTGTTACAACGCAGATTATGGCCAACAAACATCACCGTCAATGAGACGTAGTAGTTACTGCTCACTTTTACGGCGAGTGGCAAAAAAGATTCCTACAATGCCAAGCGCTACGCCAACCACGCCAAAGCTCATGGCACGTTTTGCGGTCGCCTGAGCATCACGGGCATCTCGTCCGGCGGCTGCTATTGTTGTTGCTTGTTGCGTGTGCGTTACGACCTTGCTGACAGAAAATGGCCCACTATTGGTACCTTCGGTTTCGCCACCGCCCGGCTTATCCCAGGAGACCACGCTGCCATCCGCATATGTCTGATAGGCTTTCCACTGCAGGTCGGTGTTGGTTTTTGGTGTTTTAGCGGTAAAGGTCAGGTCGTCCCGGAAACCGGGTGCGATAACTCCATTCCAGATAATGGCGGTAACAGCCGCATCTTCGCCGCTGTCCGATTTTTGCGTTTCGATCTGCCAACCTGGTTTTTGCGTTGGCATGACCGATGTCACCGCAGCAGGTATGACAATCTTGATATTGGTGGTTGCGACCTGCTTTTCGTTTGGCACGCTGACAGAAAAGCTGGTGTAACTGGCCGTTTCGACCTCTGATGGCCTAACGACAACGTGGGCAACAGCCGTACCGCTTACCGCAAAGGTGCACGCAGCAACCAGCAACGTCAGGGCTACTAATTTTTGTTTTATACGCATAGGGTCTCCTTATGTAGTTAGCTATAGCTTACGGTTTACCTTAATGTGTTTACGATGGTTAAAGCCAATGACAAGCAAGGCGATACCGCCGCAAATGCTCGCGATAAAAGCCGTGTCAGCCCAGGCGTGGTCGGGATGAGCCGTAGCAATAGCCTGCGTTCCACGGCCTACGCGTTGGGTATAGGTAAACGTGTATGTCTTATCCGGCGAAGAAAGCGTGAGCGTAAGGTCGTATACGCCCTGAACCGGAAACGTATACGTCGCACTGATCGTCGTGCCGCTGTGTGTCACTCTTACCTCTTCGGTCTTATTACCATTTACATCGGCAATACGCAGCACCGGCAGAAAAACATTATCTAAAAACAGTTTGTCTTTGACGTCGTAGAATAGCTGCGCCGGCTGACCAGCCACAGGGTCATCATCCGGCGTAATATGCAGCACGGCCCCAACCCGATGGGTATCATCTTGGACCAGCACATGGGCTGACGCCGTCCTGGACGCACATAATGCCACTAACAGTGCAGTCACAAAAAAGAGGCACTTACGCATGCTGCACCTCAATATGTGACGTCGTTATCGCAGTCGTATGGTGTTTGCCGTGATAGCTTTGCACGAGCAACGGCAACAGCAATATTGCCGCGATAATCACCGCCCACACGCCCAAAAAAAGGGCAGTGAAGTAGTCTTCCTGCTGCAAATTGGTAAACCGCTTAGAAATGAGCCTGACACTACGGTACGTTTCTAATCCGCTCATGATCACCAATGCCACAAACGCTGCGATTTGCACACCGATGTACGACAAGTGTGTGCCGATTGACCACACATGCAGTACCGCCAAAATACCCCCAGCGTACACCAAGCGATGAAGCAGCTTCCATCGTTTAAAGGTCATAAAACGTATGACCGCGTCAAATGACGTAGCTGCCATAGCGCTCAGAATAAGCAACGCGATGATGCCGCCCAGCAGCGACCATTTAAAATATGACGGCATAAGGCTTATACCGGAAAGACCGCCCAATTGGCCCCAGAATGATACTGCCATATGCAGAAACGCAAAGTATGCAGCCGAAACCCCTATAGCACGTCGGGCAAACGTCAGCCCCTCAAGACGTTGCTTACCGATAACATAGCCCAGCGGTGAAATAACCAAAGCCAGATACCAATACAAAATGCACAACAAGCCGAAAAGCTGTTCGGTACGGATATAAAATAGTTGGTCGCTCGGTATGTGCAGCCGCAACCACGAAGCTAGGCCGACACTTAACAGGACCGTGGAAGCCAGCACGTAAAAGCGCATATTATCGAGTAAGCCGTATGAGGTAGGTTTTGCCATATTTGTGTTTTAGTATCTCTGCCTTAACTATACATTTATTTGCCAGCTTTGCCATCATTTTGGCCGGTAAGTGGGCTACAATAAAAAATATGAAACAGTTTATAAAAGAACATTCGCTGGCTATTACGCTCTTTTTGCTTTTCTTCTTGTTTTTGGTCGGCCTGGCTATCACTGGCTATCTCCACCAAAACAGTGAGCTGAGTGCACACCAGCAAGCAACTATCACCTTTACGTCGTACCTTGTGAGCAGCGAGTTTTTTGAAGCTGTCTTTGAAAACTGGGAAAGTGAATTTTTACAGATGGGCGCCCTGGTGGTGCTGACCATCTGGCTGGTTCAAAAAGGCTCAGCTGATTCCAAAAAGTTGCGGGGCAAAGATGCCGCCGATACCTCGTCACGGTATTCAATTATCCATGCCGGTACTTGGCATAAGCGGACTAAAGCAGCTAAAGAGATGCTCTACGCCAACTCGCTATCCTTAGTGTTGTTCGGCTTGTTTATCATGTCGTTTATATTGCATGCCGTCAGCGGTGCAGCCGCCGCCAACCAGGAGGCGATGCTGCACAGCCAGGAGCAATTGGGCGTTTGGCAATATATGTGGTCATCGCAGTTCTGGTTCGAGTCTTTTCAAAACTGGCAGAGCGAGTTTTTATCGGTGGGAGCTTTGATCGTGCTATCCGTGTACTTCAGGCAACGCAAGTCTCCCGAATCTAAACCTATCGGCGAACCTAACGACAAAACCGGCAGTTAATAGGCGCGTGAACCTCACTACGGGTAGTACGGATCGTGACCGCCCAGTGCAGACGGACGGCAAAGCCGCCCGCACATAACGTGGTCCGTACTACCCGTAGTGAGGTTCATCTTCCAAAATTGTCATTTTTGTGGTATTGTTGTCGCTTACAACAGAGAGATATATGGACACCTTACTACAACAAGAACAATACCCGAATATTGAGTGGGCACAGCCTTTGCCCGGCGTGGAACTACCTAGTGGCATCTTGCTGCCTGCGCAATCCACGATCGATGACTTCTGGCTTATGCAGGAGAATGGTTTTGCAGCGCCACACGACCCTATATTGCATAACGAAATGCCTAAAATCCCCGAAGATGAAATAGACTCGCACCGCACGAGGGAAGCGGTCGAAATACTAAAGCCAATCATCGATGCCGAGCAGGAGCGCTCCGGAGGCAAAGTAGCAGGGCTGGCCGCCAACCAAAAAGGAATACCCGCCCGGATCGCTGCCTTCGCCCTAAACATGAAAAACAGCGAAGACCAAAACAGGGAAATGACGTACCTGGCTAACCCTGAGGTCGTTTGGCTAGCAGACGACGAATCAGGTGAATACCGGCGAATGAAAGTCCCACACATGTGCGTCGGCAGCATGCTTGATGCGGCAGTGAATATCGATGACCCTTCACACATCGAGCTCAGCGGCTGGGACGTAACCGGTCCCAAGCCGACATTTATACGAACCAAGATCGCAGGGTATGCCGGTGTTGTCGTAGCCCATGAGGTACGCCACCTAAACGGCGTCACCAGCATCCGCTACGCCTTAGAAAATTATTATCCAGGAAACGCACAATTTGATCCTAGAGGCCGTGTTAACTGGCGCCCCGAAGAACTGAGAGAGCCGTTCAGGAAAGCGTTCCACGAAGAAAACTACGCTATAAACTGGACACTGAAGCCTTCCCGCAATATGCTTATAGGCATTAACAACGGTACCTTTTTGCGCATGTTCGTACCAAAACTAGATGAAAGGGTAAAACTCTATGGCTACCAACAGTCCTGAGATTGGTGAATATACGGTGTCATTTACACCTGATGCAGAATGGCTTGGGCTGCAAACCGCGCCGTTTAATGGCGAAGAATTCGCCAAGATGCAGCCAGTAGGTAATGACTTTGTGAATCTGGATCTTCCAAATGCGAGGGACCTACATCGTGCCCACTCAGAAGCAGGAACATTCGAAATGAGCGCACCCAAAGACCGACCATTTGAAGATTGGTCGCTCGTCCTATGCGGTTTACCACGTATAATCGACAAACTGAACGAACCGGTCATCAAACAATTATTTGGACGGTATAGCGTAGCGCTTATCAAGGAAGCATTTAGGACGACGCAGCAACCTGGAGTAGGAGGTGACATCGTTACCCTTAGATTGCCACACACCAATGTAGCTTCCGACACCCGGCGGCATCGCATTGAGCACAGCAGTACATGGCAACGCGTCGCTGGCCGGGGCTACATCGTGCCACGCAGCGAAATTATCCTTGACCGATAATTCTGGTATAAAGCTACGCGACATCGGCAGCGAGCCGGTCCATAGCGCGCAGATAGCCTTCGTCAAGCATGGTACAGGCACGTTCACGGGCGATTCCTGTAATCAGGGTATCTTCTAAGAAAAGGCCGGAACGATGGATGGCATATTGGCCAAGATACTTCCGGTCGAGTTTTTGGCGCTTTTCGCCGATAGTCGTGTGGTTGCCCACGGCGTTGTCTATAAAATCAGCTAGTTTCAGCACGCGGCCCTTTTGCGACGATTTGACCAGCTGCCTTGTATGCTCGGTATATACTTCAAGTTTTGTTTTTCCTTCGGGTACAGGCGGATTCGTAACGGCCTCGACGATAGAAACGACTTCGAGATTAGTGTATGCTGCCAGCGCGTTATATGCGATAGGCCGGGCCAGTCGCACGGTATCTGGTTTTGTGCCCGTCAGCCTACCCGCCAGGTCGCGCGGATGGTCTTCGAAGGTATCGTGCAAAGGCGCTGCAGCGATAAGGTTCGGGTCTCTGATATCAAGATCTTCCAGCAAGTGCAGCGTGACGCGCATCAAATGATCGGCGTAATGGCCATTGGTACGCTTTTGGCGGCTGTGCATTTGAATACCAAGTTCAAGGCTGCGTTGGATAAGATCGTCGTCTGCTTCGTCAAAGCCAATGTGGTCGAGTGTATCGAGTGTTCTCGTATACAAGCCCATCGTGCCGTGCCGTTCAGTGACCTCTTCTAAAGATAAGCCCCTGACTTGCGCAGGGGTAACTGGATCTAAATTAACGTCTAAACACTCGGCTAGGGGCTGTCCCATGCCCTATTGTAGAACGCAGGCCACTATATTGTAAATAGCGAGCCGTAATGTGTTGTATAATTAAAAATATGGGCACCAAAACTTCAGTGAAAACAAAAAAGAAACCGCGAAAACAATCACCATTCAAAATACCAAAACGTAAAACTGCCACGAAAAAGGGTGGAGCAGCAGGACGTTGGCTGCATCATTATTGGCGCTGGCCGGTTATTATATTGGGTTGTTTGCTACTTATAAGTATCGCTGCGCGTATTACGTTCGAAGCCAGTCCCTGGCCCAAAGCCTTATTGATCCGTCACGCTTTTAACGATGGCGGGGCCAAAATGAACGAAAGCGTTGCGAAATACGTACCGTCCGACATCGTTATCGGGCAACGCCAGCAATATCGCCCCAACGATAAAGACGCCTACCTGACACCTTTTTACCCATACAGCGCCGAACAGGATAATACACAGCTGCCTACCATCGTGTGGGTGCACGGCGGCGCCTGGATTTCGGGCAGCACCAATACTATTAGCAATTACCTTAAAGTGGTGGCCGGTAAAGGATATACCGTTATCGGCATAGATTATTCGGTCGCACCGGGCAAAACGTATCCAACGCCCATCGTACAAGTTAACGACGCACTAAACTATATCCAGACCAACGCCCAAAAATTACACGTAGACAAGACCAAGATCGTCCTAGCCGGGGACTCAGCCGGATCACAGATAGCCTCCCAGGTAGCAAATATCCTTACGAGCCCTGCTTACGCCAAGCAAATGCACATGCGGCCCGGTATGCCACCAGCTAACCTCAAAGGCACGGTGCTTAACTGCGGTGCATACGACCTAGCGCTCGCTAACTATAACGGGCCGTCTGGTGACTTCCTGCGCACCGTCCTGTGGTCTTATACCGGGACTAAGAACTTTGTCGATGACCCGGACCTTCAACAGGCATCGGTTGCACGTTACGTCACCAGCGCCTTTCCGCCGACCTTTATTACCGCCGGCAATAAGGATCCGCTCGAGTCGCAATCCCGCGAAATGGCTAAGCGTCTGCAGATGGTTGGCGTTAGCGTAGATCCACTCTTTTATCCTCCGAATTACCAACCGCCACTGCAACACGAGTACCAGTTTAAACTTGACACACCCGAAGGCCGTCAGGCACTTGAGCGGATTACCGCCTTCCTACAGAAGCAGTTACGGTAGTCGTATTGTGCCCTGTCGCTAGTCCAAGGTAAAATGACTGAAATGACCAATCCTGAACAAGCTATCTTCTGTGCAGGCGGGGATGTCCCTCTGCTGGACGAAGTAGGCATGCTTGTACGGCTTGGCACGGACACACAAAACCGACTCGATACCGCCTTATCCGTGTATGACGAACAAACACACCTACACGGAGTAAAACCATTGTTGTTTGTCATTGGCGGCTATCCTTTTATGGAAGACAAGCCGCTACATCCTGGTTCGTACTACATGAAACAGTACGCCGAGCAGCACATTTCTGAGGCCATTGCTGTCGATACGTCGGTCGACACGATAGGTGACGCCCTATATGCCATAAAGGCGTTACGTATTGCGTACAGCAATCCGCTCGCAACGGATATAACAGCGGTCAGTTCTCGTTCGCATGTCGGTAGGTTCGGACAAAATATAACCCGTATCCTTGGGCCGGATTACACCGGCAAACTCCGGATTGTCGGAGCACCGGAACCTTTTTCAATGAGTCGGACCGTGCATGAATTCATCGGCCGCCGTATTTCAAACCTTGTATTTGACACTGCCGACTTGCAAAACGGGCAGACCCTGGGCGAACGTTGTGACCGTGTCGAACAACAGCTCGTTGCCAAGGTACCGGGATATGACACCACAAAAGATATATCCCACCTCAGATTGGGGTGGGATAGTATGCTGCATATGTTTAGACGTTAGCCCTTGAGCTTGGCGTATCGTTCAGCGACTTCGTCCCAGTTAACGACATGCCACCAAGCATTAACATAATCAGGTCGCTTGAAGGTGTAGTCCAAGTAGTAGGCGTGCTCCCAAACATCCAGTCCCAGAATTGGCTCAGGCCCGCCGAAGGTAAGGGGAGAGTCCTGGTTAGGGGTAGAGACAATACTCAAGTCGGGCAGCAGCCACGCCCAACCGCTGCCGAATACCCCGATGGCTTTGGCATTGAATTCGTCCAAAAAGCCTTGGTAACTACCATATTTTTCTTTGAGCGCACCTGCCAATTCACCCGTAGGTTCGCCGCCGCCGTTTGGTGACATGAATTTCCAGAACAGGCTGTGGTTGTAGTGGCCGCCGCCGTGGTTGCGAACGGCAGTACGCACGCTCTCGGGGAGGGAGTCGACCTCGCGCAGCAAATCCTCGAGCGGCTTGTCTTGTAAGTCTGGTGCCTTTTCCAGTGCAGCGTTAAGCTTATCGACGTAGGTCTGGTGGTGCTTACTGTGGTGCAACTCCATGATCGCTTTACTGATATATGGACCAAATGCATCATACGAGTAATCTAGTTTAGGTAATGAAAACATAGAAACCCTCCTTCACGTTACTAACTCCATCCAGTGTAACGTTTGTTCGCTATCTTTTAAAGCCGGGCAGTCATATACTACGGATGAGGCTAACAAGGAGCCCTATGCGGAAGAAGCGTCTTCAGTCCATCACCTCCCGTCCTGTCAGCACCGCAATGGTAACCACTGCACTCGTTCTGGTCTTTATCGCTATAGCATCCGTTGTTATGGTCAGAAACCAAAAACATGCGCAGCGGGTATTCAGCAAGGCTACGGTACCGTCGCTCAAACATGCCGCACCTGTTAAAGATACCCAGGAGACCAACCCTATGCCAGAGAAACCCGTAAGCCCGTCAGCACCTAAGCTCTTTACCGACACGCCAACCTGGACACAGGATTTTTCAGCAGCCCCCAATGGTGAACTTGATGACCAGTTCTGGAATATGGAAGTCGGCAATAACGACGGCTGGGGCAACGATGAACAACAATACTACACCGCACGACAGCGTAATGTACGTATCGAAGATCACGCTCTGGTTATTACTGCCCGGCGTGAGCCATATAAAGGGCAGCGATACACATCAGCTCGGCTGCAGACAGCCGGAAAGTTTGACTTTACCTACGGCAAGCTGCGGGTACAGGCCAAATTGCCAGAAGGTACGGGCGTCTGGCCGGCAATCTGGTTGTGGCCCACCGATGACACCTATAGCGGCCAACCCCTCACTACAACCGAAAAAGACTTTAGCTGGCTGGCCAATGGCGAAATCGACATAACCGAGGGCCAGGCCCAAGGCGATAACCAATATTCGGCGTCCGCACATGCCATCGCTAATCATCCGGGCAACGGAGAGCGCACCGGGTATGTCAACGTTACTAATGCCAGCACCGAATATCACACGTATGGCTTAGACTGGACCCCCGAAAAACTGGTATACAGCGTCGACGAGCAACCTTTTTACGAAGTAGGTAACCCCCATACCGACTTTAAGACCTGGCCGTACGATCAGCGATATCACCTTATCCTTAATATCGCGATGGGCGGCGCCATGAGCAGCAACTTGCGCGCACAATATCCACCCGACGGCATTACAAAATCCGCCGCCGAGTGGACCATGGCCGTTAAATCAATAACGTACTATCCGCTCACCCACTAGCTACTGTGCTTGCAGCAGCGCCAGGGCATCATGCACTGTCTTGACCGCTATACCATTCTGTTTAAGTGCAGACATCTGATTTTTAAAGGCCGTCGGTGTTACCTGGAAACCGGCTTCACCGGTATCGTTAGGATCGGTACCCGTAGCGATGCCATGATATACCAGCACCAGCCACGATCGGGTGTTTTGTGCTTCGGCGATCCACGATTTTAGCTGGCTTACGGTAGTACTCGAAGTCACAAGCCGGCCATGGATTTGCCGTGGGTCGAGGTTGGCTTTGGTGTTAAGCTCACCGTCGGTATTACGATGCGACTGCGCATATTGCATCACCGTATCGATTGCGCCTGAAGTGTATGACCCGTATGGACTGGCAAAACTATTGACCGCATAATTTGACCCAAGGATTTCCTGGATCGTCGTGCGGTTACCCGATAGTTCACTGATCAAAGTAGGCGTGTCCAGTTGTGCAATGTCCGAGTGATGGTACAAGTGTGACCCGATCTCATGTCCGGCATTCTTCAGATTTTTGATTTGGCTCTCGGTCATATACCCGGCTGTTCCCAAAGTATCCCCGTTGACGTAGTAGGTACCCTTAAAACCATTGGTAGTCATAACCGACGAACCATTGGTGTAGGTGGAGGCAACACCATCATCAAAAGTGAGGCTTACCATACCGTTGGAAAACGTCGTCGGTGTTTGATTAGCCAAAGGCTGCAATGCCACGTTATCAAGCGTAACCGTGCCGGTGCCGCTGGTAGCAATCGTGAGTTTCATCGATTGTATAGTAGCCGGCGTAATAAATACATCTTTGTATTGTGACCATTGGTTATCGCTGGCCGGAACCGACATAAGGCTTACGTCATTGGTTGTTCCGTCGGTCATCGTCTCTGTCAAATAGGCATATGCAAACGTGTTCCCGGACTGCCGAAAAGTCAAAGCATACCGCTGGTTCGCGAGTGGTGCCAGGGCGGTTGTCGTCCAGCCACCTTCGGTGGTTTCGGATGTATTGTGTATGCTCACGCCATGCGTGCCCTGATAACCGTTCGAACCATACGTAAATGTTGCAGGAATCGAGCCGTAGCTTTGTGACTGCCAGCCGGCCGGCAGGCTAGGCGTATCAGAACATGTTTCTTCGAAGTCGCCGTTAATGAGCCCATTGACGGCGGTCGGGTTACAAGTTTGTTGCTGCGTCAACGAAATGTCATCGATATCCAGCTGGCCGTTCGTATCAATGACATGGAACACGTTCATACGGAGCGCTCCGGCCGGGGCCGTGACTGCCGCTGTTGCCTGATTCCAACCGGTGCTGGCGGAAACTGATTTCAGCCACTGGAACTGCACGGAACCGTTTTGCATTTCGTACCGCACCCAAAGGTTGGTTTGCGTATTGGCACGGTACCAGTCGGTATAGGTATAGCGGTTGCCGGCGGTAACAGTAACGGCGTTAAACAGCCACTTGGCATCGCCATCCTGATAACCACTCATTGTTACCCGGACAGCTTTGTTGCCCCCGTGTCCTTCACTCAGGTAAGAAAATGCTGCCGTATTCTGGCCCCATGTATCGGGAAACCAATCGGTTGGAGCGCTGCCGTCGGCGGTGGACGTCTCAAAACCCCCATTGGTAACCATAGTAGCGGTCTCGGCATGCGTAAGGGTGACGCTGCCGAATATCATACCGACGGCCAGCAGTACGCTTGTCAGCGATCTGGCTTTTACTGCGAATCGTTTCTTTATACTTTTCATCTCGTATCCTTTCATTCTTCGGAGAGTGCTTTGACGGCACCGCTTCGCTCAGGCGATACCCACGTCGTACGCTCGCCCGAAATACTTTTTGACAACTTATGCAACCTCCCGATCGACCGCAGGAGTGCCAGATATTCCACCACTGACAACACATACAACATGGCATACATAACTAAAGATGCTACTGACAGCTTTAGCCGTTCACGCACCGAAAGATGCGCCGACGACCACACGTTGACCAGAACGTACGAAGTAATGACGCCATACGCCATCAAAAGGGCATACGGGTCACCATACCGGATACTGGCATAAATGATATACCCTACGACGAACGGTTCCAGTAAAAATACGATCTCTTGCCACAGCGCTACGGGCAGCGTAAACCACGTCAGACGCCAGGCATATTTACGGTTAAACGAGAAAAACATTTTGGTATTTTTAAGAAAGGTCTGCATCCGTCCATATTTCCAGCGAAAACGTTGTGTGACCAGCGATTTGAAAGATGGCACCGCTTCGGTATAGGTAAGGCAGTCAGCCGCATATGCAACCCGATGTTCTTTATTGCCGTGCGCCAGGATCTTCATAGTCAGGTCGATGTCTTCGGTCATGGTATTCGTGTCGTAATACAGCACCATATCGAGCACATTGCGACGGAACATCGAGCCGATGCCACCGATGATGTACTCAATATTAAAGACAGTCTGCGCCTTTTTCATATGATATGAGATCAAATATTCGAAACGCTGTACCAGCCCGAGCAGCGTGCTGTTGTCCATGATATTGACATTGCTGGCGAGCGCTACGATACGCGGGTCACGGAAATAGGCGACTGCCTTACGGACTCCATCTTTAGCAATAATAGAGTCCGCATCCAGACACATGACAAGGTTGCCCGTCGCAACAGAGGTGATTGCATTATTTAGAACGTCGGCTTTGCCGCCATTGGGCTGCTCGTACACCGTAATCGTGTGCCCGCCATGATGAGCGTTTTCGCGACGCTTAAACTTTTTGATAGCGGCTACAGTGCCGTCAGTCGATCCGTCATCTGCCACCACGATCTGTAGTTTGTGAGGCGGGTAATCAATCGATACCAGGCAGTCGAGTGTTTTTTCGATAACCGCTTCCTCGTTATGCGCGGGCACCAATAACGACACCGTCGGTTCATACGGCCGATCCTTGCTCGCAGCGCGTCGTTTAAAAGCGCGCTGCACAGCATAAATATCGCTTCCTATCAGATACACCGTCATGCGCAGCAGGTTAGCAATACTTGTAATAACAATAAAATAGGTACAGATATAGGCAATGTCCACCTTAAATCCTTTCGTCGGTCAGTTAGTGTAATAGTAGTGACGAAGCTTAATAAGGCCGGGCAAGCGCATACACGATGGCTTTGCCTATAATCTTTCCAACAAGCACCAACACACCGCAGCCGGCGGCAACGATAATGCAGTACATAGCCACTGAATGGTGGCCGGTTACAGCGCTCACCGCAGTGGCGCCGCTAATAGTAGTAACAGATCCCAGGACTTGTCCTGTGACATTCGATTCACTCATATGGTCTCCCCGTATGTCAGTCGATAAGGTAATAAAGTAGTGCGGAATGTAGAATGAACTTTTTGTGTGGTTACTAGTTTGGATCAACAATCTATAGAGGTGCGCGTCTGCGCGAGACAATGACAAAGAAACCCCCCTTTCTATTCGTCATGTTCTCTCACCAATATAGCTCTCGGACAAAATGCGTACTGTAAAGTTACGCACTTATCGTACTATGTTGTAAAAATTGTAGTCAAGCACAAAAACGTTTATGTTTTGTTCCATAAGGGTTATGTAAAAGAATTTACTGCAAAAAATACTACAATGTCCTACATTTAGAGTTGTAAAGGTAAAGGAGGATTCTATGGAAAAATTGTCACGACAGGCCATAGCGGAACTACTCAAACAAACCAAAGGTCCACTCGTTACCATGTACATTCCGATGATTACCAGTGCGTCACCGCCGCATATGTCCGAAAACCAGCTACGGTTAAAAAATACGTTTACCAAAGCCATCCAGACACTCAAAAAAGAAGATAACGGAGAATCGTTGGCGTCGCAGTTGCGGGAGCAGCTCGATAAAGCACTGCACGATTACCACTTTTGGGAGGATCAGACCGAAGGGCTGCTCGTATGCGCCAGCCCTAACGCCATTCGTATGTTTCATTTGCCTGTCGACACCGAAGCATACGTAGCAGTGGACGATATTTATCATCTGGCCCCTGTATTAGCGCTGGTACACGATGCCGTTTCGTACTACGTCCTCAGCGTTTCACAGCATCAGCCGACACTCTTTAGCGGTGATATGTACGAGCTTACCGACGCCGCACTGGATCTGCCGCAGGATATAGAGCACGCCTTACATCTCGACGAAGCCAATCCGCGCGGCGAGCAATCACGTTCAGCGAGTGGCTCACAGATGAACACCGCAGGATATAACGGACGGGGCAGTGGCCGCGACCCACGAGACGACATGCGCCTGCAATTCTTTCGCCAGCTTGACCACCTTATTTGCAATGTGGCCGACACCAAGCTGCCGTTGATACTGGCCGGTACTGATTCGGAGGTAGCCGAGTACCGCAGCATCTCAAAGTACCCGCATCTTTTGGAGCAAACCATCGCCGGCAGCTTTAGCGGCGCCAAGGCGCACAATCTAAAAGACAAGGCGCTGGGCATCATCAAGCACAATCTTATTGCCGCCCGACACGACGAAGCGTTGCAATCGTTCCAGCAGCTGCAAGGAGCTCATCCGGGACGAACGGCAACTGATAGCATGGCAATCAGGGCAGCGACCGAGCAAGGCCAGGTCGGCACGTTACTTATCAACTTTAGCCGCACCACGGCCGATACGGTCCGCGAAACAACCAAGCAAGTACAGCGTCTGACGTTTCCGCGGCCGCACATCAGTAAGATCATCAATAAGATTGCCCATTTCGTAGAGAAGGGCAGTGGTAACATCGTAAACGTCGAGTCACCACTCTTGTCGAAAGATTCGGCGATGGCCGCCATTTTACGATACTGACCGATCGGCAGTAGCTTTTCTTATAGCGCCCGCCCTATGCCGTGCGTAGCATATGCGTAGTAACAAGCAAGGAGATAGGTATGGCAGAGTCATCACAAAGCAATAGCGGTGCCACAGCAATCTTGGCCTTCATCGCAGGTGTAGGAGCCGGCGTTGCGGCAGGTTTGCTCTTTGCGCCGAGAAGCGGCGAGGAAACACGCTACCGCATTAAGGCAAAAGCCGAAAAGGCGCGTGCCGATGTCGAACACAAGATAGCCGAAGAAAAACACCTGGTTTCAGATAAAATTAAGGAAGCCAAAACCCGCGCCAAGCACGTTATCGATGAAGGCCGCGAAGCCATCAAAGAAAAAAGCTCATAATTTGTTCAGAGGCTTACCGCACGGCCACTATAAAATAGTCTACAGCTGAAAACAGAATAAATAATTATTACACGCAAAAAAACATAAAACTGGGCCACCCATGCAATGCGCCCAGTTTTAATTATAATTGCATTTATTGACTAATAGTTATATACTATACAAAATGAAAGCTCTTAGGCCTGCTTATGTCGGGGCAGCTTTGGCCGCTAGTGTAGCTGCTGGCTGTTCCAGCTCGGAAACTCCCGCTCCGGTATTTATTGAAGCTCCCCATCTTACCGCTGACCAGGCAGCCTTTAATAAGGCCGCGAAGCACGCCGGCGGTATTGTTATTGAGGGCATAAACCGCATGGAAAGCCTGACTGCAATTGACAGTCCGACCCGCGAAAGCAATGACGACGCCATTAAGTCCAATGGCCGCTCTAAGGCCTTTCCAAGACTATTGGCAGCATATGACCATCCACATCACACCCTTATCTTGGATGCCCAAAACCTGCCTATGGCTAACGAGGTCCCGCCTCGCGAAAGTATCAAGAACCAGGTTCGTCTAACGTTTAACATCGTTGGTAACGCTGCCTTACAGCTTGACGGTAAGCTTAGCCAGGGACAAAGCCTGTCTGGTAAAGACTACGCACCCATCCTTAACGGGGATGAGGCTTTCGTGACCGAAGCAAGCGTCACAAGTGCTACAACCATCGATAGCCAACTGGTATTTGCTAACGAGAACAATACCGTCACCGTAGGCATGGGCGAATATGCCGATAAGCCTACCGAGCGTCAGCCAATCGACCTGCCGGAATACCGTATTCCATCACTGGGGCAAACGCTAGACCAAACAGCCAACAACATTAATGAAGCATACGGACAATAGGAGAACATCATGAGTAAACCCGCATCTGCAAACCAACGGCCAAACCTACGCCGTACAGCACTCGCAGCAGCCGCTGTTATCGGGTTGGGTATTTTAGGAACCGCTGCGCTACGTGAAGGCGACCCTATCTCGACAGCAACAGCTCCTGCGGAACAGCCCGCACAATCAGGGCTATCCTCTGAGCAACTTAGACAAAAGACCATTGTCGATGGCCAGACCCGCTTTAATTGGGTGGCAAAGCGTATCGGCGGCAAAATCCTTGCCGACATGCTTAAGCCCGAGGCACACGTTGCCAATTACGACGGCCACAACATGGGCAATAAAGATTACCTCGTCGGCCTCAAAGATACGGGAAACCGTCCTGAGCTATTTGCACAATTCTCAGATGAAACTGATACATTACTCGTTAGGGAAACGGGCCAGCTTACCGATCCAGGAGTTGACCGAGTAGAGTTACGCTTCAAGGTAGGCAACGATACTGCTGCTAAGCTCGAAGCTGTTGAAAAAGCTGGAGGCCAGCTTGTTAACAACGATTTTTCTAACGCCTTGGCGCAGCCAGATGTAAAGGTCTACGATGCTCATGTCGAGCAAGCCTCTAACCGAGCCACCATGCGGGTAGCTTCCGGCAACGTTGCCGACGGCGGACTCTTTTACACTCCTGACGCCATCAACCTCTTTAAGCCCGAAGACAGTATAGCGCCCGGACAGATTCAAGCCGTTGTCGATGCATTCGAGATCCGTGCCGACGATGCCCAGCTGGCTATGCACGACCATACCGTCAGCTAATATGTACAAGCCGTGGCGCCTATACATATAGTTTTATGCCGCACGAAGTCCGCCCGCTTTTGGCTGGACCGGCACAGGACATTGCAGTAGTACCGGCTTTGTCGGGATGTGGAACTCGGCTAAATAACTGGCCACCAACTGCGTCGGAAAACCAACCACCGTGTCGTAGTTACCCTCGATATGATCGATAAGATGTGCGGCTCCGCTTTGGATGCCATAACCACCGGCTTTGTCCATAGGATCGCCAGTGTCCACATAGGCGTCAATGGTATTCTCGTCGAGCTGCTTAAAGGTAACGTTAGTGGTATCAGCTCCGATGAATTGTGCGCCAGCGGCCTTGCAGACCACCACGGCAGAGGTTACCACCTGATGCGTCTTACCGTTGAGTAGCGCGAGCATTTCACGCGCCTCGGCGATGTCACGGGGCTTCGCCAATTGACGTCCATCGACACATACGATGGTGTCGGAACCGATAACGATGGCTTCAGGGTACAATTCGGCGATGTCCAGGGCCTTAGCAAGTCCCAGCTCTTTGGCTACGGCCTCCGGGTCCCGGGCATCGTCTAACTGCTCGTTAAAGTTGCTGGGTATGGCCCGGAAGGCCACACCCATGGCTGTCAATAAATCGTGTCTTCGTGCTGATTGGCTGGCTAAAATAATTGGTCGCATATCTGTATTCTACCAAACCTCAGGCGAAGACCCGCGGTGATTCCGTGATATCTATCAATGTCCACAGGTGTTCGCGGCTGTCGAAGCGCAGACGATAATTGGCGACACCATCGGTCATATCAAAGATCTGTACCAGCTGTTGGCCTTTTTGAACCAGGTAGCGCAGTCCGGATTCCACAAAAGTATATTCACGACCTTCGAACTCCATGCGCTTTGGATAACTTTTCATATTGCCATTATTGCGGAAGTACAGGGCGGTTACGGCTACTTCTTGGTTGATGGTTACACGATTACTCATAGGTCAAGCTCCTAATCTAAGGTTGTCATAAAGAGGACTGTGCGTTTTAACGCCAGTGAACGGATAAGGGAAGGGGGCTGGAAGATAACGTAACCGTTCATACGTTGTCCTTGGACCAGAACACCTCATTGCTTGATAGATACGCAGGGACGCTTTGCCGCGGGGCCAGTGTGTATGCTCTCCCAGTAATCACATAAGCCTGTGGGTAAGAAGGCCTTCGCCAGCACTCACATTGCTAATGGTTATTATAAACCAGCCAAAAAGCATAGCGCAAGTTGCTGGGTAGCGTCAAATATACAGCGATTAGACTCTTTGGTACGACATTAAAAAGCTACGGGGTTCCCTAGTACGGGTGGCTGTGGAGTAGGGTCAAATTGCTCGGCATGTAGCTGTGCCCCCTGAACTGCGGTATTTTCAGGCCAGCTGTCGACCATAGCAAGCGTTGCTACCACCGCACCAGCTGCGATAAGTAACCCGGTGATGCGTAATTGACGGTCGGTAAACCGTTCAGCCAACGGAGAAAGCATAGCTTCTTCGTTGATACGAGGACTTGATTCTGCTATTGCCATATACATACTCCAATTACATTTCGTGACAGAATAGCAGACTTTAGGTGGGATCGCTATCAGTAAATCGCGGAATTTCTGCGACTCCTAACGCCAACTGTTCCGGTCGGCGACGCATCGTATGTGCCAGGAGACCGGCCGCCAAGACTGATGCCGCATCACCGTATACTTCATCATATGGGTCGGCGACAAGGCTTTCGTAACGGGCTTGCATAACCGGCATCTCCAGCAAAGCAGGAGTTTCAACTAAGACGTTTGCTGCCCATCCAAGGACGCAAGCAACAGCGGCAGTGGCACACGCTTCTTTTACCGGGACTTCATAAAACAATCGATTGCGTACCGCAGCAATACTCAACACCGCGGTGCCGACTACCATGGCCGATCCCGGAACGTTGCCGATATGTGATGCTACGTCCCACAGGCCGCCATCGCCTCGCCAGCTGGCAGGCATAGCTCGCAGCTGCATATATGTAGCAGCGAGGCCGCCGGCAACCAATCCGCCGCCTGTTGCAGCCAAACGCATACTGCGTGGTGGCCTCGAATCAGGAGAAGCATGCTCACTTTTAAGGTTTTTAACCATCTATCTATAATAACTAAACGCTGTTACTGCTGCATCTCTTCGCATAACTCAGCAAAGAAGAGAGAATCGGAAGGACCATCCAGTAATGTCTTGATCGCTTTGAATCCAGGCATTACTTCTTGATCCTTGAGGACGGTATGGTCCGTCCAGGCACATTCGCCGCGTGTTGCGTCTACGGTAATGGGCTGCTGCTCTGTGGTGCCTTGAAATATATGGTAAAGTACTTTGCTGATTGTCACACCTTGGATTTTTGATTCCAGATATACCATGCCGCGGTGTCGCAAAGGAATGTCGGTTAAGCCGGTCTTTTCGGTAAGCTCCCTGATTGCTGCCGTTTCTACCGCTTCTTCGTAATGAGTTTTGCCCAGCGGAAACCCGATGCGGTTGATATACGGCTGAAAGCGCCGGGTATACACCAACGTTTGACCGGCTGCATTCGTAATGTCTATGGCGGTTACGATATGCGGTTGCAACCGGTCGACCATCTTTTGCTGGCTCAGGCGGTCAACAAATTGCAGGCCATTCGGCGTCAACGAGTACTGCTTGTCGTGTTTAACAACCAGCCCATCTTTTACCAACTGATCAAGGTGATACGAAAAATGGTTGCTCTCTACGCCCTTGGGGCGCATCTGGGCATAGCCAAGGCTTTCTGCATACAGTAGCGCGTTTAAGATCTTTCGTTGGATATGATGCACGCCTCAAACGTAACACCTTACAGAGAAGTTTGTCAAAATAATTTGAGTCAACTATACTTGAGCCAAATCGCCTTGTCACAGCCTTTTTTGTGTCATCGGAGGTTGTGGCAAACATATACGTCACAAAACGTACTGTCTAGAATCGCAACTATATGGCCTTTATATTAGCGCCTGGAGGCTTCCGTATTATCTAAAAAGGAGCGAGTAATGAGTAAGACATTTGAATTATCCAGTGAGTTAGTGGATGTTGTTGACCGGAACGGAGAACCAACCGGCAAAATAGTAGACAAGGCCATCGCCCACCGTGATGAACTGTGGCACCGTGACGTCCATGTCTGGATCACTAATGGTACGGAATTTCTGGAACAGCAACGGGCCCGGGATAAATCAATCATGCCGCTCGAGTGGGACGTTTCGGCCAGCGGACACGTCGGTACCGGCCAAAGTTTCGAAGAGGCCGCTATACGTGAGACCGACGAAGAGCTTGGCCCTTACTTTAATGGTATGCCCCTTATCCCGATCGGTAGAATGGCAGTGGAGATGGCTATGGACGGTGGGACATGGACGCATCGGGTGGTGGGTGAAAACTTTGTAGTCGTCGCCTCGCAGCTCACCCGGGCGAACCTCCACGATGTTGTAGCATTCCAGCGGTCAGAGATCGAAGATGTGCGACTATATAGCATCGACCAGCTTGAGGCTGACCTGCGAAGCCCAGATACGGCCGGGCGACATGCCCAGCAGCCGCAAGAACT
>JGI24737J22298_10000039_pt1 | contig 37638 bp, 34 predicted proteins | sample KBSCornC3_FD_22298 | JGI IMG/M metagenome (IMG submission 22298) | reverse complement strand
ATCCGTCAATATTACAAATGATGCACACATCTCAGAAGACAAGCGAGCCGTATTCAATGACCTTGGCTATCAAGACGGGATCAGTAGCTTAACCTTATCCTATGGATTTCACGATACGCCTAATATCCCCAAGACGCTAAAGATGTTGCGCCATGTCAGCCCAGAGCTTGATTTCGATCCCGATCGAGCATCCTACTTCGTCTCACTCACCAGTGTCGTTCTAACCAAACGGCACAATTTAGCGCGCTGGCGAAAGTATCTCTACAGCCTAATGACCAATGGGGCGCTAAGGTCGAGTGACTATTATAAATTACCCGTTGACCGAACTGTAGAGATTCGATCTTTAATTGAGCTGTAGCGTTCCCTATACTTAGACTATGCAACTCGAATCCCTACATCCGCTCGATGGCCGCTGGCCTAATGACAAAGTTCTCACGAAAAGACAACCAAACTTGCGGGATGCATTAAAGATACTCGAAACTCCTGCCGGTCATAGTGCCTACGAGGATAATCTCAGCTTTGACAAACAAGACCAGTCAGTAATAATGGCCTTTGCCACTCAAAATAACTTCACATATAGCCCGCGGGCAGATGTAAACCCAGAACAATACGGCAGTAAATTACCCGCATGGCTGGGCCTACAAACAATGGCTACACAACCGGTTTGTGTACATCAAGTCAGCGGCGAATTGTACGGCTACGCCATCACCTTCTTTTTAACGTACACGCCTAGCAGCGTACAGCGCAACACTCGAGTCAGCCCAGGCATAGAGGCTACAGACTTAGTTAGAAAAAGTATTATTCAGGTAAAATTACCGAAGGTTTTCCCTCAAATGGTGTTAGATTCAAATAAAAATGACAAAAGCCATACCAGCACGATTCCTGCTACGTTTAAAAACAGCCAGAAACTGCAACTTGAAGGGAACTTTGCCGACTACTTCGATTTTTATGCGCCACAAAATCTACAAGTTAATACCTTGACTGTATTAGCACCCAACTTCATGCAGCTGGTTATGGAGTCAGCTGCCACGTTTGACGTTGAGTTTTACGGCGATGAACTGATATTGATAACCCGAGAGCCTATCTATACACCCTCAGCTATGGCCCTGACCCTGGAAGCACTCGAAGCAGAGTTGCAGTACTTAACGACACTAATGCCCAGTTGGAACTACCAACCTCTACGAGAGCCTTTTGACCTACTAGAAAAAGACTATTTTGATGGTACGGTCACAAAGATAGGCCGCTGGCGGATTAAGCCTGGAGTTATGGTTTTGCTGTTGCTTCTGGGTTTTGTTGCTTTTGCATGTTTAATACTAGCCATAAAGTAGCTCGAGAAGCTATACAGGATGTACTTACTTCTTGTTTTTGCGTGTTGCCACTAAACGAAATGTCGTTGAGATGGTGATAACTAGTCCAATCCAAAATAAGACAAAGCTGACAAAGTAGTAAGTATTGTCAATGCCGTCCTTTGAGGCACCACCAATAAAGCTAACTATGCCCCATTGAACGAGTAGTACGATGCTGAGCAGATAGAGGGTGCGAGTTTTCATATTAAGTGAATTTTACAATACTCTGCGCTAAATCACTATATATTGATGGCTGGAAACATCCCCGGAACAACTAGATGTCGGATTTATTCAGAATCTGGATGCCGCACGTATCGCATTCCAGATTATAGGTTTTAGCGCCTGACTGCATAACAGTTGCCTTTATTAATTGACCATTCACTAGTTTTGACTGATTGTATGTCCTGCATGTTTTACCGTCGGGTCCCAAACCGCATCCAGTGATAATTCTCTTGTTATGGTCAAGCGTAATTGAACACATACCGTCCGCATAACACTCGTTACTGATAGCCGTGACTTCACCAGTAATAATCTGCGGACTATGAGACCGATTTTGGTTAATCCAGAAAAGACAGCCAAGGAACACTACCACGGCAGCGAGAACGCTAATCATCATAGTGGTTCGTAGAAGTTTATTTGTTTTTACGGCCTTCATTAGGCTTATGATAACACACAGCAAAAACTGAATCAGATAGTCTCCAGCCCTGCCAGACTCGAACTAAATTACAGAGGTAATTCTGCAAAATAAAAATCCGAGATATTGCTTCTCGGACTTTTACATCTGTAATTCACGTTTGGTGGCTCCTCCCAGACTCGAACTGGGGACACAAGGCTCTTCAGGCCTCTGCTCTACCAACTGAGCTAAAGAGCCACACTCGTCTGACGACCGTCATATTGTACTAGATATGACCGATATTATCAATCTGTTACGCCAAGACTGTGCAAGAATTTTAGAATGGGTTGTAATGCCGGGCAAAGGCGTCTAGGCTATTCAACGTGCCACACTAAATCAGTCAGTTTTTGGATACCGACGTCGCCGTTTGCCATGCGTAAATCAGCTAATTCTTCGGGTGTCACAAATCGAGTCCCAACCAAGGTATCCCCCGGTTTGAACGTCTGATGCGGCAGCGTTGCATGAACAACAAGCCTTAGTACGTGCCACCCACGACTACTAACACCTTCGAATACAAATTGGATGGCAGAAATAGTGGCCGGCACAATACCAATCTCTTCCTGGAGCTCCCGACGAATACAGGCGGCGATACTTTCACCGTGCTCAAGTCCTCCACCGGGCAACTCCCAGTTTCCGGCATCGTTCTGGAGTACCAGCAATCGTTGCTGGTTGTCAAAGATAAGCGCTTTAACCGCTACCCGATAAAACGGGCTTGGCAATGGGTCGGTCGACAATGCCATACTTTTCTCCTTATTGCACTAGTATATCACTAGCGAATACGGTATGGATCGCGATGTTGATACCAATACCAGACGCCAAAGCCAGCTCCACCAAGCAAGATGATCGCGATAACAATGATGGCTGTTATCTTAATGGCGGATAGTCCTTTTTTGGCGGGCTGCAATGTTTTTTGCTGCAGCGTTGGAGCATTTTCCTCACCAAGGGCTTTGATTTGGGGTGTGGTTTCAACGCTAAGAGTTGTCAACTGGGTAATCTGACCGGTACTCGATGGGTTCACCTTGCCCGCGGCCGTGCTCGCATCACAACCGGCTGGCGGCTGTATGGGAATATCCAGATCCCAACGGTTTCCTGCATAGTTAGTCAGGCGGAGTTTGGCATTGCCTTTGCTGTAGGTGCAGTCAGCTCGTACGACACTCGCCAGGCCAGTCGAAGTTGCCGCAGGAAGTGTAGCACCGTAGGAACAGCTTTTGGCGTTCATGTCACAGTTCCAGTTTGCTCCGGCGATACTCTGTAGGCTAGCTCCGCTTGGCATTGATAATACCTGCATCTTCGTAGCCGGTTCTGAGTCATATTGCGTACTCGTGTTATTAATCGTCACATTGCTCGTAACCGTCGTTTGCTTGAGCGCAGTTGTATCGATGGTGTTGTCGGCGGATGAGCTCAGGCTGATACATCCTCGTGGCAGCGTAGTTAAACCGCGGTTCGGTATACTGCTGCTTGGCAAGGTGTTAACATCATCTTTTTCAGTCTGCCAGTATGATGGAGCAGCAATAAATGGTGTCGGTGCCTTTTGATCCGTAATATACACCCAGCCGGCGTTGTTATTGCGCGCCAGCGTAAAAGCATTGGAGTAATTGTCACTCGTCGTGTTATAAATCACATGCCAGAAACGGTTTTGGTAGCTGGCCTTATCTTCAAAGCCACGATACTGCGGAGTCCAGTTCTGATATGTACCATAGTCCGATTGGGCGTTTAAAAAGACATCACCGTAAGGCTCATAGGCCTGCGAAATATGGTTTCCGGGGTTCAGCACAACCAAGTCATTGGGATGATTATTTTTGATGTGCGAGTACAGCGCCGAAACATAACACACATCTTCGGCTTGGCCTTCTTTTACAAGGTCGACATATATGCCGCGAACATTAGGATATACCCGATACCAGCCATCCGCATCGGTTTGAACATCTTTAAACGGGCGTGCCTGGAAATTAGTTTGTACATAACCAAGGGTACGCGTACCGTTATTGGCGGCATTAGCTATCGAATTTATATATGCGGGTTCGGCGGCAGTGCCTGGACCATTCCTGGGGTTAGCCACCACAAACGGTACACTCGAGCTGCCTACGGCGGCTACGTCATTCCAAAAAGTACCTTTGGCAGGGTTTTGGAACATCGGAATGGCGAGTGATTGGTTGGTAACGGTAGTAGCAGCTACAGTCTGCGGCAGCACCATAACGCCTAACGCCAAAAGTGCGGCGAGGCTACTGCAAAAGGATTTTATGTTTATTTTCATTGCTGTATACGCTTACGTTTCTTTATTATTACATAAGCTACGTTTTGGAGCTACTCCAAAGAGTGCATATCAGGGGAAGTACCATCGATAAATTCCTGGCAAAAGCGCTCAAACACGCCGTTTGTCCAGCCAAAACCTGTTTGTGATGGGTATACACCCTTCATCGGTGGCTTATCTGGCGCCACCACATTGTACTTTTCGAGGAACATACCGTTTTGATCAAACCACTGCAAATTGGTACGCAGCCATTTCATGGCGATACGGCGGGCATCATCGTGATATCCATACCGCTGCAAGCCCTTAACAACCATGTAGTGTAACGGCGCCCAGCCATTAGGGTAGGCCCACTGCGTCGGCATAGCGCCGGGTACATACTGCCCAAGCGGTAAGTTATCGGTGGTGGCGAGACCGCCTTTTTGCTCAAAACGCCTCAACGCCTTGACCATAGCCTGTGCCTGGCGGCCATCTGCCATGCCTGCCCACATTGTAAAGTACGGTGCCAGTGAACTGATGTTACCGCGTTTTTCTTTAACAAAGTTGTAGTCATAGAATAGTCCGCGACCCGAGTCCCACATGAGTTTGGTCATGTTTTTTTTGCGTTCTGCCGCTGCTTTTTCCCACTTATCTACCTCGGCTTTGTCGTTCATTATTCGGGCCGTCCGGGAGAAATCTTTTTCGTACTTATACAGCAAAGCATTAAGGTCTACGGGCAAGTAATTTAAGGCGTGGCGCCCAAAACGTGGCGTGTAATCCCACCCGCTCTCGGCTTCTGCCAGATCATGGGTCATATTAATGTCGTAATATCGGCTTAAGCCTTTGTACACTTGGCGCCAGTTAGGCTTAACCGTTCCCATCCAGACATCGTTATATTCCTGTTTGGCAAGGGTCATGGCTTCGTTTAGCCATTCGCGACCGGGGTTATACACATTGTATACATCAAAGATAAGACTGGTCAGCAGCGGTGGTTGTGACCGGCCTGTCAGATATGTCCGTGACGCATTCGGGATAACTTTAAAACGCTTTAACAGGTGCAACAGGTCTTCGAGCATACCTTCGACAAGCTCTCTGTGTGGCTCATCAAGTAAACCCTGGATGATAAAGTAGCTGTCCCAGTAGTACATTTCGTTATAGTCGAAATTAGTACCTTCTTCGGAGCTGGGGATGAGGTACGGCTTAGGCAAGCCTAACACACTGCCGTCATCCTTAGGGTGATACCGCTCTAACTTCGGCCAGTAGGCTCTAATATAATCACGGGCGACTTTAACCTGCTCCGCGCTGAGGTCTTTACCTTGGCGCAACGGAAAAATACGGCCCTTGCTTTGGTTGGCGATCTGTTTAGCTTTATTTAACATCTCCCTCTAGCCTAAAAGAGGAGAGGGCAACAGTCAAGCTACGAATACACTTTGTTAGCAAACAGGGATGGAGCCTGGCCCGGCAGAGACGCCGTGCTGTACATCATGCAAGGGGAAACCCACGTGCACTTCAGGTATCACCGTAGGCCCATCCTGCACGTTAGCTGCATTATCAGGTTTATCGATTTCAACCCACCATTCGCTGCCGACCGCCAGGTCGTTGCGAACAAAATCGCCCTTTACGACACACTTGCCGATAGTAGTATAGAAGACAGGCAGTCCAATGGCCTCACCATTTGCATCTCTTACGGCTTCGCTTCGTTCCTGCGTAGGTTTACCATTCTTTGGTAATTTATACACATACGTTAGGCCATCCGCGGGTTTAGTACAACGACTATCAACGGTCAGCTTTTTAACGCCATTATCATCTATAAGTGGCCGGTGATGGTTTGGATTCCACAGGCATGGATCATCTGTTTCATTTGGGTTGGTATTGGGAACAGGTGGGGTGGCTGTAGCCACTGGCACTTCTGATTTGCTACCACAGGCGGCTAGTACAGCTGCGCCGACTATCGCACCTGATGCAAGTAATGCGGTACGAAGTGTGTTTCCCCTAGCCGGTGATGATAAGGTATTTGCTCCCATGATGGTCTCCTCTTATGAAAGTGTCAGTATAGAATGCTTCACGGATCAGCCTAATAAAATTTCTTACAGCTTACGGGCTAGCGATATTCGGGATTTTCGAAATCGAAGTGTGTACCGGCTTTCCAGGCGTTACGGTCGTTACCGTACTTTGGAATACCGCCAGCGTCCTTGAGCATGCGGGCAAAGTGCAATAAGTTCCAGGTCATAAAGGTCGTGTTGCGGTTGGTAAAATCATTTTCGGGGCCGCCAGAACCTTTATCCAAGTAGCTAGGACCTGGACCAGCCTCACCAACCCAGCCGGCGTCGGCCTGGGGCGGAATAGTGTAACCTATGTGCTGCAAGCTAAACAAAATGTTTTGTGCACAGTGCTTGATACCATCTTCGTTACCAGTAATCAGACACCCACCGACGCGACCATAGTATACACTTTGGCCTTTGTCGTTTAAGTCACCGGAGTTCGCGTACAGACGTTCGATGATTTGCTTGGTGATCGAGCTGTTATCTCCGAGCCAGATAGGACCGGCGACAATCAGGATATCGGCATCAAGTACTTTTTTGAAAATCTCTGGCCACTCATCCTTGTCCCAACCTTTTTTTGTCATGTCAGGGTACACACCGGTTGCAATGTCGTGGTCAACCGGCCGTATAACATCTACTGTTACACCTTGTTTTTCCATAATTTCTTTGCTGACCTCAATGAGGCCTTCGGTATTACTTTTTTCCGGACTCTTTTTGAGCGTGCAGTTAAAAATAAGTGCCTTTAGGTCTGAGTAGTCGTATTGTTTATCTGGCATATCCCCTCCTGTCTTGTTTATGGTAACAGGAGATTCCGGATTATGCAGTTATTTTCTTCTCTATGCCGTCCAGAATGAGTTCCAGGCCTTGTTCGAATTGGTAGCGCGGATTCTTATTAATCTGTTCGCGCAAACGGGACAATTCATCGATCACTATCGGATGCTTCTCGTATAGTTCGTTAATGACACGGTTATAAGCGTCACCTTTTTGTTTGGCACGTGGATCAGTTTGCTCTTCAAACACATACCCCATGGTATAGCGCACAATAATAAAGAGCGCGGTAAACACGAGCTCGGGTGGAAATCCTTTTTGCGTCAATGCTTCGACGACCATATGGCGGCCCTTAAACGAGTTGGTTTTAGACAAATCTGCACTGGCGATAACCAGGGCGCCATCTTTGTAGCGCATCAGGGCATCACACATGCCCTTGCTCATGCCTTCCAGTATTTGCCGCCATGTCGCCTCTTGCATGCCTCTGGCATCTACGTCAAATTCACGCGTAAACATGCGGGCGGCCATTTCATTAACTAAATCTTGCTTATTTTGAAAATGCCAATATAAAGCCGCCGCCTTGACTTCAAGGCGGCTTGCTAGCTTGCGTACAGTTAGGTTGTTAAAACCGACTTCGTTGAGTAAATCAAGAGCCGCATCGAGCACTTTTTCGCGCTCGAGGTGCGGCTGGTGGCGTTTGGTATCAGCGGGCTTACTAGATTTCATGTACTAAAAGTACCACAGACTATTCTGTGACAAAAGTAAGTGCGTGACCGACACGGCCAGCACGGCCAGCACGGCCGATACGGTGGATGTAGTCTTCGTAACTTTGTGGCGTAGAATAGTTGATAACATGGGTAATGTCAGCAACGTCAATACCACGGGCAGCTACATCGGTAGCGACAAGCACATCAATTTCGTTCTTTTTGAACTTATTGAGGGCGCGTTGGCGTTGCCCCTGAGTCTTACCACCGTGGATGGCATCAGCCTTGAATCCGCGTTCGCGTAGCTCATCGCTGAGACGTTCAACGCTGCGCTGTGTGTCATCAAAGATAATGGTCTTAGCGACTTCATCTTTAACAAGTAAATCATGCAGCAAGCCGATCTTATCGCGAGTCGTTTCGTAACATACGATGTCCTGGTGGACATTTTCGCTGGTGTTTCCAGTTTTTACCGATACGGTAACGGGATCGTTTGAAAAGGTTGCGATAAGGTCGCGGACCTTATGATCAAGCGTGGCAGAAAAGAAGAACGATTGACGTTCGTCATGAAGTTCGCCAAGGATGGCGCGTACGTCGTTGACAAAGCCCATGTCCAGCATACGGTCTACCTCGTCGAGGACGGCGAGATTGACATCGCTCAGATCAAGTGAGCCACGTTGCATGTGGTCCATGATACGGCCAGGTGTACCGATGATAATTTGTGGATTTACCCGTAAGTCACGGAGCTGAGGGCCCATAGGCGAACCACCGATTAACAGTGCACCGAAAAGGCCGCTCTTTTTGGCGATCATTTTACATTCGGCTTCAATTTGCTGGGCGAGTTCACGGGTTGGTGCCACGATTAACACCTTAGACGTGGCGTCAGTCATAATACGGTGCAATACAGGCACTGCGAAAGCGACCGTCTTGCCCGTACCGGTGTTAGCGATACCAATAACGTCTTTACCTTCGAGGCCAAGCGGAATAGCCTGGTCCTGAATAGGTGACGGATGGGTGAAGCCTTTAGTGACTATATTTTCTTTAATCAGATCGTGGATCTGGAAGTCTGCAAACGCATTTGTAGGGTTGTAGGCTTCAGCCTCTACCGGCTTTGCTTCTTTGATGAAGCGTGACGGATGGATGTAGTCCTTCTTTGGACCACGTTTTTTGTTGTTTGTAAAAGTTCGGCCTGGACGCGCGTTAAATGAACGGCGTGTGCCTGAAGTATGCTCACGGCGTGAGCGGGTTGCTGTATATGGCATAAAAGAATGAATCCTTATGTTTAGATTTAGTACATTGATTGTCTAAATGAAACCAAAGTACTCTATCCCTAAACAGTCATGGGTTCATAAACAATGTGTTTACATTAGCACAATAAAAGATGAAAGTCAACACTTTACGCTGGCGGACGGGTCATGCGTACACGTGCTCGTGATTGGGCCATCGTTCTATATGTTGGCGGTTTGAATTCCGCGTAGAAAAGGTTAGGGTCTTCGCCTTTACGTGCATCACCGCGACGAGGGACTGAGGGCGCCTGCGCTCCTGCAACCGGGGCGTCAAGCCACTGACGAGCTTGCGTAAGGTCTTTGTCATTGTATAGAGCATTCAATGCATCAACATTATCACCCGTTGCGTATGTCCTAAATTGGTCCATTTCATATAGCGCCGCTTCTGCCTGTTGTGCACGTTGTAAGGCGGCGGCGCGCTCTTGGTTATTAGATGCCTTCTGAAACCGCTCATGGGCTTTGACATATTCATTACGCCAGTGTTTCGTATTGTTCTTATAAGCACCGGTTTTGTCCATGGCCAAGGTGTATGGATCGCCCGATTCCCACGCCTTATCGAATACGCCGCCTTCTTTGTGCAAGTCAGCCTCAGCTTCGGCACGGCTGCGGGTAACACCATTTTGCTGACGGTCGATTTCTTCATCGATGGCAGTCATCATATTCTTAGTACCCGGACTCATATCGTGGCGGCCCTTAGCCTTGTTGGTGCTGTTGGTGTGGCGAGCCAAAGCCGCACCAACCTGTTTGTTGCCGTTCGACGCCCGTGCCTGGGTGACGATCATGTCTTCCATTGCACTGATTTGGTTACCATCTGCATCCTTGTACGAGACATAACCGGTACCGGTAGAAGCCAATTGTTGGGCGGCGGCTACTTGTTGGCCGTTACCAAAGCCAATTGAAGTGTGGACGGCATTAATAGCGCTGTTAATCCTTGCCTCATCCCAATTACGGGCAGCAAGGCCTCTGCGAGCCTCACCTGCGCTGCGGTAGGTGGCTGCCATCAAAGCGTTATCGTCATCTTTAATAAGTTTGAACTGATCAGTGTCCCTGATGCGGGCAGTGCCGGCTTTTGTCATCATTTCCACTCGTGTCTTGCGAGCTTGGGCGATGTTTTTGCCAAATGTCTTAGGGTTAAGCGAAAATGCCGGCCGCGACATGCCCATGCTGGCAGAGTTAAAACCGCGGGCAAACATATTATTATTGGAGAAACGGTTACCCTGCTTGGTCTTTGTCCAGTTTTCGGATGCACGCTTGCCGCGGAAGTTCTTAAGGCGATCAAAGGCCCCTTTACTGCGGTCGTTGACTACGCCGGTCAGAGCACCTGCCGCGCCACCGATCCGACCGATTACCCAAATAGTTACGAAATCAGCCCCGAAATACATGACGATCGCTATGAGTTGATGAACCGTCGTATTGCCAGGAGCATGATAGGAGATAAGCGCTGCTATACGAAAAACTGAGATAACGATGGCAACCGCCGCTGGTGCCAATAACACCGACAATGTAGCACCCTTCCAAAACTCATATACCTTACGCGTCCCCGGCAATACACTGCACGCAATCGCCACAGGGGCCACGATAAGCAGCGCATACGATGCCGTGTGAATCAACAATATCGCGAGCAATGCTAATGCGACAGCCATAAGTGCCGTCAAAACAAAACTAAGCAATCCGGCCCAGCCCAGGGCTATTGCACCACCAGAAGCTATCAAGATAGCCGACCACGATGCACCACCCCCTAATTCAAGCGGTGTAAACATCGTTTTGAACGGCGCATAGACGAGTCCTCTTATACCACTGACCGCCGCGTTACTTAGTTCAAAAAATATCTTTAGGATATCCCATGATAAGCCGACAAAAATTGCCGCCCCAAGGAGTGCCGGCAACAGCTTTCGTAGCGTATATGCATCAACGAGTTCAGATCCGAGCGCCTGCGCTATCACCGTAATGAGCGCAACGATAATAATCATACCCAGTGCCATAACACGAAAACTATTCCAGGCCGAGTGATACGGCCCGTCCTTAGTAAGGCCCGAGAGATCATTCTGCAACTGACTGTTCAAGAAGTTGTCGAATTGCCCCATCATATATGCCGCACCATTTATAAGCGGACAGGTGATGATTTGACCAAGCATAGAGATAATCCCATCATTCTGGAATGAAAGGTCACAGGCGGATGGCCGTGGCCGTGTCTCACCTAAGGCATCGGGTACTTTTGAAAATGGATCGGGTGGGTTTTTCCACTTATCAACAAGCAGAACCTCACCACCCTTTTTTATTACCGGGCTTACTAAACTACAGCCCTTAGTAATGACGTCGCAGGCAACATACGTACCGGCTTTTATGCCGCTTATCTCAGCAGCATAGCGGATGGTTGAAGCACCGTCGGTAAAGCCAGTATCGCCAGTAGCAACATTCCATGGCGCACGCACCGATTTAATAACCACGCCCGGTTTGGCTGCCTGACAATCCTTTTCAGCCGATGGAATGTCATACGTGCCTGAATTACCTTGATTGGCGTTAACGTACTGGTCCAGACTACACAAATAGAACATATCAGAACGGGATACCGTCTTATCCAAATGGTTTTGCTGCGTAAGGTCATCGTATGCGGGGTCTATACCCTGATATACCGATTTCCACTGGGTATCCAGCAAGAACTTAACGACTTGTTTATCGGCAGGGTCCGGCCCACCGGGTGCTGGCGGCGGGGGTGTACCGGTGTGTTTTAGCTTGGCATTTTCAACGTTTTGAATCGTAATCTGCGGTGCGAACGAAGCCGGGCCGTCGGGGTATTTTGCCGGATCGTAAAAGGCATACGTCGTGCGGTTCGGTGAGTTAGGGTCCGCCATACAGTCTTTATCTTTCGGTATGGTTGGAGCACCGCCCGCCCCCTCTGTTATCGGTGCACTGGTATAGAACTGGCCTTTGCCAAAATCAGGTCCCTGCACGATAATCACGTGTACCTGCATCTGACAGCCACTCGCTAGCGTCGCAATGCCATTGGCACTTACTGCGAACGAACTACCCGTGCTGTTGGCGTCGAGGTCTACAGGCGCCGACAAGCCGCCGCCGGACATGCGAATGGTAATCTCATCGATCCATTCAAAATTCTCGCCACCAAGCGCACTTGCTTTGGGAGAAATGGCGAAAAATGGTAAGAAACCAGCGAAAAATACCACCGCGGCAAGGACTGCAAGCGGCATAGTACGCAAAGCATGACGCACCTTTGATGGCGTCTCGCCTCGTGTAGCACCCCTGAAAAAATGCCCTAATCGTTTCATCAAGTACCTGCTGCCATTATAGTGCCTACTATCTGTGTATTATCATAACAGAAAACGTGTACATTGAGACGCGTTTTACTCACTCGGCGATCAGGTCCCGCCGTGTAAAACGCCATATCCCCATAACGCTGCCGATTACTCCTACCGAAAGCATGATCGCTATGACATCCCATCGGGGTGAGGCGGCCGGAACAAATGATACGTGGTGCAGCAACGAAGTATCCAAAATCCAATGGTTGATCGTTCCGACCGATGCCAGCATTTCCATAAGGAATGACCAGGCCACGACGCCGTACATCAGGTTGGTCGTGATGCGCGGCCAAAAACCAAAAGCGACCATGCCGACTCCCGTAAGAAACACGGCTGGTACGATAGTGTGCAAGCCCCCACCGATGACGTCCCCGGCCGACACGCTGCTATGCTGCAGATGCGCTCCCAACCAACCGAACGCACCGACAGATACACCGACAAGTACCAGTGAAGCAGCAAGGATAGCCAGTCTGCCGCCAAGCCATCGCACACGGCTTATTGATCGTACGAGGAGGTTGTCCGCGTAGCCTTCGGCTTCTGTTTCCCTGATAGCACCGAGCATGTTAGTCGCGTACACCATCGCTGCCGCCATAAACACAAAAAAGATAGTGCCGATAAACGCTTCTTCGCCCATGACCCGGGTTTGCAATAAGCGGTTGATCGCTTGCTGCAAACCAGCCGACTGCGAAAACGCCTCTCCTGCCGTCTTTGCCAGTGAACAAAATGCGAATGAAGCTACGGCCATACCGGCCACCCAACCAAAACGGCCGCCCCGGGTAATACGCACCGCAAGCCCAAAAGCACTATGCAGCAAACCGTACCGCGGCTTAGCTTCGTCAGTATCGGCAATGATACTCGCCCCCAAATCGCGTTTACCCGCCAGATACACCGCCCCAAGACTACAACAGATAGCAAAAGCCACTATCGGCAAAAGCCACAGCGGCTGCGAGGTGCCGAGCGGCTGTAGATGATCTATCCAACCTAAAGGCGTGAACGCCAACAACCAATGGATATCCGCGACATTCGCAATGGCTCTGGCGGCAAAACTTATGCCAAATATACCAGCGGTTGCTGCGGCTGCCCGGCTACGGGTAGGCATAAGCTGACTCATAAAGGCACCGAGGGCAGCAAACATAGACACTCCCAGCACCATGCTCAACGCCAAAAAGAGGCTGCCAGATACGGAAAAAGCTACCCCAGGTGAACGGCCCACTGCCACGGCAACTATAGCGATACACATATACATAGCCAGCAACGTTGCAGCCAAACTGGCAAGTAATTGCACGACGAGTCCCCGTCGGGTGATCCTTCCGGCTAAAAATGACTCCCACCGACCAACAGTCTCCTCGCCGCGAACGAGACGTGTCGAAGCCAGGATTGCCCAGATAGAACCGATAATAATAACGATTCCCAAGGAACGCCATCCAGTAAATCCGCTGATCGTGTCCAAATGATGCGGCTGGCCGAGCAACACTGAGACACCGATATTACTGCTAAACGTAGCCGCTACTTGCTGTCGTGCAGCCGGGGTAGCATACGCTGCTTTATAAGCAATAGCCGACGAAGCTACGGTGATGCCGAACACGATACCCCAGATAATACCGCCTTTTATAAGCCGCTTGGTCGCAAAACGCAGTAATACCGCCGACGGCCACCATGCGCGGCGTACGGTGCTAGCGCTCATTCGTGCTTCCGACATTACGTTCATCTTCTTGTCCATATAATGAAAGGAACAACTCCTCGAGCGAAGGTTCGCGGCTCAACAAAGACTTCGGCCGCGCCTTAGCCAATACCTGCAGCAATCCATCAATCGGGCCCTGCACCTGGCAGGTTAGATGATGGCCTGCTACCCGCACATTGCTCACGCCTTTAACCCCCTCAACACGGGGAGGATCGGCGTCAAAGGTTGCTTCGACGGTTACGGCAGATAGATGCCGCATCTCGCTCAAGGTGCCAACCTCTATTAATGTGCCGGCGCGTAAAATAGCCACCCGGTCACAGAGCGCTTCGACTTCGTCTAGAATATGAGAAGACAAAAAGACCGTCTGGCCGCGCTGCTTCGCCTCGAGTACCGCCTCACGGAAAGCTTGCTCCATCAAAGGATCTAGGCCACTTGTCGGCTCGTCCAGCATCAACAAGTCGGCACGGGTCATAAAAGCAGCGATAAGGTTAATTTTTTGTCTGTTACCCTTAGAATACGTCCGTACTTTTTTATGTGGCTCGAATGCAAATCGTTTAATGAGTTCGTCGCGATATTTGGCATCGTACGAGCCATGGATGTTACCAAGCAACGTAATCGTCTCGATACCGGTCAGGTTTGGCCACAGCGCTGCCTCGCCCGGTACATACGCAATATGTTTGTGCGCGGCAACTTTGTCTTTTTGACAATCTTTACCAAAGATCTCAGCGCGACCACCACTTGCCTGGATGAGTCCCAATAGTAATCGGATGGTGGTTGTTTTACCGGCACCGTTTGGCCCTAAGTAGCCAAGTATTTCTCCCTTAAAAACTTCTAAATCGAGTGGCGCAAGTGCCTCAAACGATCCATATCGTTTTGCAAGACCTTGCGTTCGTAAAACCGTTTCCATAGGAACCTTTTTGTTATATGACTTATCGTCTCAGGAATTGCCGCATCTTGCAATCCGCTTATACTTGCCAGACTTATAGTTCGATAGACATGCCGGGACCGAGCGGCACGAAGGTGACATCTTTTGCCGCAAATACTTCTACATATGATTGGTAGCGCCCCTCGCGGAAAAAATCCTGGACGTAGCCATCGTGGATAGGGATAGAACGCTGCGGCTGCATAGCTTGGACAAAGTCATAGAGTTGGGTTTCGTTTTGCCAAGGGGCAATGATCGGCGTGAATAGCACAGACGGCGCTTTCCAGGGAGCCAACTCTTCTACCGAGAAAGAATCACCAGGGTGCACAATGCTGTTATTTACCCGATAGGCAATATTAGTTGGCGTGCCGGCGCTGATCAGGTGCGTATCGTGGGCAGCCGGTAACGCTTCAACGGTAAAGTCACCAACTTTGAGCGAACCATTCTCAAAAGCTGTCGCTGCGATGCCCTGACCTTGCAGCAGCTCAACGATCTGTTGATTTGTATAAATAACCGCTTGGGGGCTTGCCGCTAGCAACCGTTTAATAACGTCCGGGCTGCAATGGTCACCATGGCTATGGGTTATAAAAATCGCCGTGAGCTTCGTTAGTTCTTCTGGTTGCACACCGCCAGCAGGAAAGCTAAACGCACCTGGGTCAAAAAGTAAACAGCCGTCTTGATTTTCGAGCAATATTGCTGCGTGGGCAAACTTATGAATATGCATACGGTCCCTCCTTAGATAGTCCTAGTATACTGCCAGCAAGTATAAAACAACACCGGACGGCAACACTTGTAACACCTTTTGCTGGTGCTACTGAGCTAAACGATGCTTGCGCCGCTTACCGAGTATCGTCTCTACCACTATAAGAGCAACCGAAACGAGCGGCGTCAAAAATGCTGGTGCATGCGTCATACCTACGAGCACTGCCACCAATACGGTTAGGATAAGCCAGGTAAGACAAGCACGTCGGCTAATGTGCACGCGCATGTACTCTGCACCCAAATAGTAGTATGGGAATACAAAGATCACCAGGAACGTACTCGATAGCAAACCGCAGATTAGTACGACCGTCAAACCTTCCCAGAATGGGCTGGTCAATGCCAGCGGGATAAGCGAAACGATAGCCGTAAGGCTTGTGGCGATAAGCGGACGGAACCGCTCACCAAGCGCTTCAACGGCAGCATCCACGGCAGGTCTGCCCTCGCGCCGCAACTGGTTAGCATAGTCCGTAAGCAAGATGGTGTTCTTAAGGCTTAATCCGATAAGCGCAAAGAATCCCAGCATAGCAAAGAAACTGAACGCATTGTGTGTTACATACAAACCAAGCGTAATACCAAACAGGCTGAATGGAATCGCCATAAAGATAAGCAACGGCTGCGCCATAGAGCGGAACTGTATGGCAAGGAGGATATAAATAACCAGCAGCAAGATCGGGAACGCCAACGCTAAGGTCTTAAAGGAATCCTGGTTATCATCTTCTTGGCCGAAGTCATATTTAATCGAGTCTTTAGGTAATCCATACGAAGCAACCTTTTGTTCGCTGAATTCTTTCTGCACCGCATCTTTAGCAAGCGTTACGAGTGTCGTAGTATCGTCGGCATCAAAGTTAGCAGTTACTTCTACGTATAACTTGCCGTCATTACGTGTATATGTGCTGGAGTCAGAAATTGACGTATTGGTGATAGTGGCTTTGGTGCCGCTTGTGCGTGTCAGCTCTTTGTTGTGTAAAAACTTGTTGATGTCTTTGGCGAGTGCCATGGCCTTATCATGTTCAGGCGTTTCGATACGCACGGTAAATGCCGATGCCGGTGGGCCGACGTCCTGTTGCGCCACCTTAACTTGGGCGCCCTGTACTGACTTAAGGGCCGTCTCCAGCTGCTTGACCAACTCCGGAGCAGTCGCCTCTCGTTTGTCGTAAGGGATAATGCCGATGTTCAGCGTAGCCGTTTGCTGGCTGCCGCTCGCGTAATAATCGGCTTGTTTAAAGTTGTCGCCAAGCTGTTTGGCAATGATGGCATCTGCCTGGTCGGCAACCTTTTCTGCCTGCTCAATCGTCGTACCGGGTTCAAACACCATACTGGCGATCAGTCCGTTACTATCTTTACTTGGTGGAAAAATGTTAAAGGTCACCTTTTGGAAGATAAAGCCTGCCGCGCCGATGAAGACAAATCCAATGACAACCGCCGTAATACCTACGCTGAATAAGCGTTTTTTAGAGTTGCGTGCCCACAGCATAGGCTTACCAATAAACTGGGCAATCTTAGCCTCGATAGTAGCCGCCGGCTCATGGACGTTCTCGGCCCCCATTTGCTTTTTGCCTAGCAGCAAGTACCGCGCAAAGAATGGGATGAATATTAAGGCTACGAGCAAACTGACCAACAGGCTGGTAATAACGGTCACCGGGATGGCTCGGATAAAGCCACCCAGAATACCACCAACAAACAGTAATGGCGCAAAGCTTAGCGCTGCAGTCATCGTGGCCGCGATCATAGCCCGGCTTACTTTACGGGTCGCAACTTTGACCGTCTCTCGAGGATCACTGCGTTTACGGCGCTGAGCATCGAGCGCTTCCACCATAATGATGGTATCGTCGACGATTAATCCCATGCACAAAATAAGCGCAAAGAGTGTAATGGTATTGAGCGTGTAACCCACCGTGAACAGAATACCGATGGCGATAGCCAGCACGGTCAACATCGAGATAACCGTAATCAGTGAAGCCCGGATGGCGATAACGATCGAGCCGATGATAAGCACTGCGATCAAACCCTCCAGCAATGCCCGCTGCAATTCGCCAATTTGTTCTTTGATATCTGGTGCATAACTGGCGCTTACCGCGGCTACATATGGTGTGCCGCTCAGCTTTTGGGTATCATAGTCGGCCGTTGCCTGGCGCAGTTCGTTATCAAGCTTAATAACGTCACTGCCTTTTTGCTGGGTTATGCCAACAGATACAGCATTGTAAAATGTATTGCTATTGCCATTACGAACACCGTAGCGGTTAAACGTGTCCTGGCTGGATGCCTCTAAACCAGTAAGCGGATCTTTACCCGTAATGAACGGATCAACAATGGATACGTCCTGCACGCGTGCCAGATGACGACCCTTAAGATAGTCGGCCAGCTGTTTGCCCTGTTTAGTCAGATCTTCAACAGAAGTCGATTTGTCTTTGCTGTATACGGCGATCACGGCGTCGTCACCGCGCTGGGTGAACCCGAATTTAGGCACCACGAACTTTACGGTTGCTTGTTTTGGCAGCATGTTCGCATCTTTTATGCGCTGTTCAAGCCGTTTGCTGACATCGGCTACATTGGTGCCTTCCTTATATTCGATAGCTACGTCATAGGATGTACCGCGAGCATGTGATTGCACGCTTTTAACCGCACTTTCCTTAAGGACGATGTCACTTATCGGCTTAACGATTTCCTGGTCAACTTTACCGGCGTCATTAGCAAAGTATGTACCGCTGACTACCGAATACGGTATGTTAATACTCGGAAAACCTTCACGCTTTAAGAAAGTCGTATAGCAGAGCACGCCAAATATAGTCAGGCAGAGCCAGATGATTGCTGCCGTACGCGAGCGGTCAAAAATAAAGAGGCTAAGTCGTGGCAACAACTTATCTTTGCCATCAGCTTTGTACATTTTTTCTGATGTTTTTTTCACAATTATTGTTTCCTTACCCAGCAATAGTAACAACCATTACCCGGATGGGCAAGTTTTATTTAACGATGTTAAATAAAACTGAACCGAGATTGTGGGCTGGTCGTTACCGTAGATGGCTGCTAACTAAAGCAACTAATCGGTCGTGTACGACACCGTTACTGACGATGGCGCCGCGTATCGGCTGGTCGTAACGTTGTTCCTTGCCCGTCAGATCCGTCACCTTGCCGCCGGCTTCTTCAATAATTACTTTTACGGCAGCAATGTCCCACGGCGAATTACCAGGAAAAATGGTGGCCGCAGTCTTACCCCTGGCAACGAGCGCCGCTTCGTACGTTGCGCAGCATACGGAATACGCCCGTTCGCCAGCATTGAGCGCAGCATACAGCAAGTCATCGTTACGTATAAGGCCATAGTCCATGACAGCGGTAGATATCAGTCCTTTAGGAATATCATGCGTAGCCGTGTCATTAACATGGAGCGGCTGGCCGTTTAGCGTTGCGCCTTCGCCTTTAACCGCTTCATACATCCGTTTAGTATATGGATCGTACAACACACCTAAAATACTTACGCCGTCCTTAACGAGCGCCAGAGAGAACTGGCTTGTTGGCACACCCATGGTGAACGGGATCGTCCCATCAATAGGATCGCAAACCCATACGTATTCGGTACCTGCCGTGTGGTCACTTTCTTCTTCGCCGATAATGCCGTGGTCGGGATACGCCTCGTGGATGGCGTCGATCACCATCTTGTTAATCGTCGTATCAGCAATTGTCAGTGGCGAAGCGTCCTCTTTTGCCTCTACCGCGATGTCGGTATCAAAATACTGCAGCATGATGTCGCCGGCTTGTATGGCCAGCTTTTTGGCAAATGCTAGATAATCGTTCATGCCGCTACCTTTTTAATCCAGTTTGTTAAGTGGTTTTGGTATTCGCTGTTTAACTGTGGGGTTGCCAGTGTATGCGGCGCACCTTTCATAACGATGTGTTCGACACACGCCTGGTCGGCCACTGCATCTGCATAGTTTTGTGGTGCCTGGTGTGGTACCTGTTCATCGTTTTCGGCTTCAATAATTTGTACTTGTCCGGCAAAGTCATGTATAGCCTGGAATGCTTTGTTGTCATACGACAGCGGTTGCTTGCGCCACTCTGTTAACGTAGTGCCTTCGGCCTGCCCCATATGCGCATCGGCAAATCCTTCGTCGGGATAACTAGCCGGAACACGCAGCGACAGGGCAAATACCTCCCGTTCTGTTGATAATATCGCAGCGGTATAACTGCCAAAACTACTGCCCACGACGCAGATCTTTATATCTGGGCCTACTTGTTCGCGCAAATAATCGTACGCCACTGTAGCGTCTTTAATAAAGTCCGCCCGGCTGAACTCGGCGATATTACCTTCACTTTCTCTGTTACCGCGCATGTCGTACGTCATGCTGGTAAAGCCCATGGCAGCCACTTTTTGGGCGGCTGACACATTCTGGTGGCCGGTCCACCCCTGTATAAACAGAAATGCCAGCTGTTTTTGTGGTTCGGCAGGAAACAGATTGCCGGCTAAGGTATAGCCGTCGGATTGGAAGATTATTTTCATATGACTACTATAGCAAACGATGGCAGGTACGGTATTGTTTTGCTCGCTCGTGGTTCGCGGGGCTCACCTCGCTCGGCCAAGCATAGATTCCTCAAACTGCCGCAGGCAGTTCTCGCCCTCACGGGCAGTACCATCACTAAACTTAACCAAATTAAAAGCCCGACGCTTGGTCGGGCCCTTAATTTGGTGGAGCTGGCGGGTACTGCCCCCGCGTCCATCAGTTTACCTAGTTAGTCTGTCCTACAGGTTTAGGCTGCCTACAATTGTCGTTTACCGCCGGCTAAACAGCCAAAACGACGATATTCCAAGGCCTCGTCTTTACAAACACTATGGCCAGAAGTGCTTGTGCATCCGGATGAATATAAACGAACTACCACTATCCGAAATTGTGATAGCCGCTGCTACCAATAAATTAGGCAGCTAAAGCGTAAGCTTCTTTAGTAGCAAACAAGTTTGCTACTTCAGATACAAGCTTAGCGCGTGTTTCTTTTGCTGTTGCAATTAGAAAAGTTTGCCTATAACGCTGACAAGCGACCTGCTGATCTAACCGATAAAGTCCAATGTCGAGCTTAAAATTCAGCCCCACAACATTAGTATTATACCATAAACGAGTGGTTGCAGGCGTACGAACGACCTTCTTGGCAAGTATGGTCGTGTAATGCGGTCAGCATATCCTTGAATTGTTGGCGTTGTTTAGTGCTAAAACGGTCGTACACGCTGTTTTGGCTCTGCTCTAAGATGTCGCGCGCGGCATTGGTCAGTTTTGCACCCCGGACCGTAAGTACCACGCGGTGCTCACGGCGGCTGCGAGGGTTCACCTCTGTTTCAACCATGTCTTTTTCGGTCAATAATTTGATCTGACGGCTGATGCTGGCCTCTGTCTGGCCTAAACTATCTGCGATAAATCGTTGTCCGGCATCCGGATGGTCGTGTAAAAAAGCCAGTAATTTATACTGGGACATGCCAATTCCCAGGCGTTCCTGTAGAGTCTGATCTGCCTGACGATACATCATAATGGACGTATGCTGCAGTAAATAGTCAATCGTCGATGTCTCCATATCCACTTCCTAACCAAGATAGGTTAAAGGGTTATGCTTTATACGTCAAGCCCACATACACGTCACCTCTGTAGCGACTCTTTACAAATATGCATAAGCGTGTCATAATAAACTACATGAACGAGCAGTCGCGTGCGCGATGGATGGCGGAAGAAGGAAAAGCAATATACGACCCCTGGACACAGGAGATCATTGAGGCCTGTGAAACTCCCGAATTCATGGGTGAGCACATTGCCCTACTCGAGGATAACTACCCCGGCATAACTGACGGTGTACCGCTCTCTCCGGATAAAACGCTTTTACCGCTCTTTTCTTTAGGCCATGATCTTGTCATGAAAGTTGATGCACAACAGGGGATTAGCGAACGAATCCTGTTACCCCACACCGAGGAAATCATAAAATACACCTCTGCTGGACAGCTTATGTCCGAAACAGTGCAAGGCCGTGCTCAGACCAAAGAAGAAGCCGTACGCGTGCATGCCAAAGACAGCCTTAAGTTCGCTATGTTCTTCTCGGCAGGCGTAGTCAACGACGTCTTTCTGGAACACACAGCCGCAGCAGGTTATGCGCATGATAAAGCAAATATGCTGTTGGCCGCTGAGCGAGCAGCTACCCCTGGCGATACGCTCCACGACCAGCTCGTAGAAGGCTGTGGACCAATGTGGTTTGAAATGGCAGATACATTTAAGCCTGGGCAAAGCATCGAAGACCTTAGCTCCGCATATGGCATGCGTAAGCTGGCGTTTTTAGGACGCTCATTGGGCAATAGGTCATTACAGCAATCAGTAAACATGTTGTCATGTACCGGTTTTGACACCATTAGCAATAAAGCCGCTAATATTGAAACCAATCAAAAGACGTATTGGCCGGCATGGGCAGAGCGAGCGCATCGCTTTGGACGTACCGTAGGCGACAAGCCCGAGGCCTTACTTGATTACGACACAGTAACCGAGATGTTCTCAGTCCCAGGGGATATCATGGGATTCCTGGTAGAAAAACTGAAAGAACAACGCAAATACGGCCTGTCGGAAGAAAGCATGCGCACTGCCGGCGATAGCCTGATACAACTTGATCAAACGAACAAAACAAAGGATAGTGAAAGCACCAAAGCCTTCAGTAGCGGCTGTCCAGTCAGAAATACTGCGTCAATGCAAAGCGTCATGGAATTCACCGGGAACTTATACGACAACTTGGTTGATTACTATGCGGTCAACGGTTTTGCCGAACGGCTATAGCGTGCTTTTGTAGCATGCATACAACGTGTGCCACTGCTCCAGCGATAACGTCTGTGCCCGGTCGGTCGGCCTGATCCCTGCCGTGGCTAATAGCTCGCTTGTTTTTCGGCGGTCCAGGTGCAAACCGGCACTTAACGAGTTAAGTATTGTTTTACGGCGCTGGGCAAAGCCCGCTTTGACAACACGGAAGAACACTTTCGTATCTATGTCAGGAAAGAGCGGTGTTTTGCGGTAGGTAACTTGTAGGATCTGCGAATCTACTTTCGGTGGCGGTGTAAACAGTTCCGCCGGAACAACCAGCCCAAGCTGCACGTCACAGTAAAATTGCACGCTGACACTCAGTAAACTCATATCACCCGGCTGGGCGCAGACTCGTTCGGCGACCTCTTTTTGGATTAAAATAGCTGCTTTACTAAAATGATTCGGACTTTCACATAATGTCCGTAGCAAATTGCTGGTCAGATAATATGGGATATTGGCCACCACCTTATAATCCGGAGGCAAACTGGTGAGGTCGAAGCTCAGGATATCCTGCTGCACTACCGACAAATTGCTCGCTTGCACGCGTGCAGGCAGTTCTTTAGCCAGCTGGGCGTCAAACTCTACGGCGATGACTTCTTTGGCCGCATGCACCAGTTCTTCGGTAAGCGTGCCTGGCCCCGGACCGATTTCAAGCACGGTATCAGTAAGACTGACGGCGGCGGCCTCCAGCATTGCGTCCAGGCTGGTTTCGTCCTGTAGCCAGTGCTGACCAAGTGATTTATTGGTAGTCGGAAGGTCGCGCATAGTTACCAGTTGTGTGCGCTTAACCAATGATTGTACGCCGGACCCCAGCCGCCGTAGGTACGCTGTGCGTAAGTGCTGCACCACTTAAGCTGGGTGATCGGGTTAGTCTGCCAGTCGGCGCCCGCGGTCGCCATCTTTGTGCCAGGGTATGCCTGGCANAAAGCCATACGCGCCATTAGGGTTGCGGGCCTGGTAACGCCAGCCCGACTCGTGGCTGATAATGTAGTCTACGTACATGAAGTCAGAACGGGCGATGCCGGCGGCCGTCATAAGTGCGGTCTTGTCGCTAGCGATGTCGAAGTGTGTTCCGCGGGCAACGATCTGCGGTACGGCATCCTGTGCCACGACTTCCTGAATCGGGCGGCGGCCAACTTCTTGCCCATTTTGCAGCTGAATCTCATAGGTGATCAGCTTTTTACCCGGAGCACCTTGCTGGCGCACCGCTGTCACACCGAACGACAGGCTATCGTCCTCAACCGTCTGGACAGGCATATCGATAGGCACTTCTACGGTTTGAATTTGCGTGCCTTTATGGACAACGAATATCTGGGTGTTCAGTGCAATAGCCGTATTGGCAGTAGGTTGAACGGTATCGTCTTTGCTCAGCTTAATATTCTTTTCCTTGAGCAACTCACCGACTGTTTTGGCATGGGTGCGCAAGGTAACCGGAGTGCCATATAAGTTCATATTCACCGGTGTTGCACGGTCGATCACCACACGCTCGCCAATGGAACTCTCAGTCAGGAAATTATCCGTTGGCAGCAATTTTAAGCGGTCTTCGGGATAGACGCTGATGCCAGCTTGCTTAACGATACTGCGTGGCGTGGCAGCAGCGCTATACGTAAAGGTTTTCCGGGCACCGTCTACCACCGTCACCGGTACGGCACGATATACGTTTACACGGAAGTTATCGCCGATAATGGGTGTATCCTGACTTGGTTCAACGACATCACCGGGGTTAAGGGTAATGTGCAGTTTCTGCACCAATTCGCCGACCGTTTTGGCACGTGTCGGTATGGCGCGCTCTTGCTTGTCGTAATTAATGACGACGACGGTAGAGTCGTTTTGGCTTAATGTCAGCGGCTTGCCATGCGTCGACACCAAAAAACCGACCATCACCAGCACAAGCAGCACCATAAAGGTGGCTATGGGCACGGTGAACAGCGGCTTTTTGGCAATGCGCTTGATGACGCGCACATGTTTACTTTTAGCAGCCGTGTAGCGCTTCTTGAGTAATTTTGCTTTCTTTCGCATAACGATGCCGTCACAAGTGTCTGTCACAACCAGAAAAATACAGCACAACTTTTGACGTCGCTTTTATTGTAGCAAAAAGGATGCGTTCATCCCACCCGTGGTAAATCCATCATAAAGCTATTAGGACATTTTTTGTAACGGGGCAAAACTGATATTGAGTTTTTTAGCACCCTTACCTTTGAAATAAATCGTAGCATTTTCGCCATCCAGTTCAACGATTGTACCCACGCCGAATAATTGATGCCGTACCGTATCGCCCTCGTTAAGTTCCGGAACATAGTGAGGTTCATCAACAACCTGGCTGTCTTCGGATGAATAGTATGGCTCTGCATTCGACGCTCCAGAGTTTGATGATCCGGGTGGCGTGTAGGGTACGGATTGTGGCCGTCGGGCAAGTGATCCCTGATCTTTCGCGCTATATGCCTGACCTCCGCCAAAGCTGATACTGCTGTCGGCGGGCTGGAATTTGGCATCTACCTCACTTAAAAAGCGTGACGGTGGATTATGCTGTACGCCGCCGAACAACATGCGGCCAGAGGCATAGATCATATACAACTCTTCGCGCGCACGGGTCATGCCGACGTAGCAAAGCCGACGCTCTTCTTCCATTTCTGATTGGTCATACAGCGCCCGCGAATGGGGGAACACGGATTCTTCTAGCCCGATCATAAAGACCACCGGGAATTCCAGGCCCTTGGAGGCGTGTAAACTCATGAAGGTCACAGCGTTGCCTTCGAAGTCGGCTTGGTCGACATCGCTCACTAGGGCAACTTCTTCTAAAAATACGTCCATTCCCTGCTCTTCGTAGCTGTTGGCTACGCTGACGAGTTCTTTGACGTTTTCGACACGGGATTCAGCCTGCGGCGTGCCATCCGTAAGATAGTCGTAGTAATCGAGTCGTCTGATAAGTGAATCAATGACTCCTGAGGGCGAAGCATCCTGCATGATTTCACGCATCGTAGCCAGCAGATCGGCCAGGTCGCTTAACCCCTTTATGGCCCGCGTTGAAAGCCCATCGGCTGTTTGCACCTCTGTCAACGCTTGAAGCAGCGTCATTTTATTGTCTATTTGCCACCTAAAAAAGGTCTCGAGTGTTTTGTCACCGATACCGCGGCTCGGTATATTGACCGCCCGGATAAAACTGATGCGGTCTTCTGGCTGATAGATAAGCCGAAGATACGCCATAAGGTCTTTGATTTCTTTGCGATCGTAAAAACGTTGGCCGCCGACAATACGATACGGTATGCCGTAATGAATAAATGTTTCTTCTACGGAACGGCTTTGGGCGTTCGTGCGGTACAACACTGCAAAATGGCTATACTTGCGGTAGCCGCTATCGACGGCATTACGGATACGACGTACGATTGCTTCACCTTCGGCACGTTCGTTAACGACTTGCAGCATCTGGACTGGCAGACCACCGTCGGTGTCTGTCCACAGTTTTTTATCAGAGCGCTGCTGATTTTTAGTAATAATAGCGTGCGCAGCCTCAAGGATATGCCGGGTACTGCGGTAGTTCCGCTCCAGTTTGATCACCGTACAATTTGGGTAGTCATTCTCGAACTTAAGGATGTTCCGAAAGTCAGCACCACGCCAACTGTAGATACTCTGCCAGTCATCACCGACTACGGCGATATTGTTTTTCGCATTGGTTAACAGCCTTACCAGTTTGTACTGGGCGGCGTTCGTATCCTGGTACTCGTCGATCATGACGTATTTAAAGCGGCGCTGCCATTTTTCGCGGATTTCGGCGTTGTCCTGCAGCATGATAGCCGTACGCTGGATAAGGTCATCAAAATCGAGCGCAGCCGCATCACGCAACGCTTTTTCGTATAACGGATAGATATCGGCGGCGGCCCGCTGTGCCGGCGTAGAACCGGCGCCCGCTAGCTCCTCTGGTGTCATCATCTCGTTTTTGGCATTGCTGATCATAGAGGCCAGTTGTTTGGCCGGAAAACTTTTTTCGTCGATCATCTTTTGTTTGATCGCTTGTTTGACAGCTTGCATGCGGTCCGCTTCGTCAAAAATGACAAAGCTTTTAGGTATACCGATATGTTCCCCATCTTGGCGCAAAATGCGCACGCAAATAGAGTGGAACGTACCCATGTACGGCATAAAACTGCGGTTATCGGGATCTTCACCAAGCAGTTTAGCGACACGTTCGCGCATTTCTTTGGCAGCCTTATTTGTAAAGGTTACCGCCAAAATGTTATACGGTGACGCTTTTGAACTAGCGATAATATATGAGATACGGTGGGTTAACGTTTTGGTTTTGCCCGACCCAGCGCCTGCCTGAATAAGCAACGGTCCTTCCGTCGTTTCTACAGCCCGGCGTTGTTCGTCATTTAACCCTTCGAGAAGTTCTTCTAACACGCGACTATTGTAACAAATGTCGCTAATGTATATTGCTGTAATATTTATGCTGTGGCGCGGGCAATTTTGAGAACAGCGCTGGCTAATGCTTCTGGGTTGTTAGACCGGACGGTGAAACCATACTGGCCGTCTGACTGCAGGTCATTGCCTGCGGTATCAGATACGATCACATAAGGGGCGCTCTGCGTCTTGGTGACTGCTGAGTCAGCATCGCTAGATATAATTGCGTCAAAAGACGTCGTCGTATCATTATTCTCGAAAGATACGCGGTCCTTGAGCGATTGAGTATCTAGCCATGTCGGATCATCAGCCTTAGGAAGCGTAGCGTCATGGAGTACCATCAGCTTGTAGTTGTGAGGAAGGTACAAAAGGGCGTGGACTGCCTCAGCAAAGTTCTCATCCTTACAAAGTAGTAAAAAGTCATTGGTTGCATTACTCATAATTGCCTCTTTCCGAGATAGCTCTCGTGTTATATAATTGATCCTTTAAGATTTCGTATCATTTATATTACTTCGTAAGGTACGTGTCTTGCTGTTTTACTGACAAGAACAGATTTCTGTTTTTCTAGGTGTGACAGCCAGGTGTAACCCTAACTATCTATAATGATACGTCTTTAAATCGGAACATGTCAACAAACTTTTTGCTATATAATGTACATATCTGGAGAATTGGATGAAATATTTCAAAAATACTGAACTAGCCAAACTCTACAACGTTTCAGAAAAATCTGTGCGTAACTGGGTTCAGGCTGCTCAAGAAGGAAAGATGGATCTTCAGCTGTACACCTTTAGCAGCAAAACCTACATCGCCAATACTCCGCTTAATGCCGTCGCCATCGAAAATGCCGTCGCAAAGGGCCGCAAATACAAGAACACCCGTGCCTTTAAGGTCGTTACCCCGGCGCAAAAGTTTTACGAATTATGTACTCCGAAGCAGATCTACGACCTTATCGCCAACATCGATATCCACCGCGAAATCCCTCACCAGTACAGTTATTTGGACGGCGGCGCCGTGCACTGGGACCAATATGCCCACAAGCTGCTCAAAGAGCAAACGCCGAACTCCGTCACTAACACCATCGAACTGCTTGACGTGAGCGAACCATACATCGATTCAATTCTAGCTGGCAACGAGCGCGTTAACATCATCGACATCGGTCCTGGTAACTGTCTGCCAATCAAGGATATGCTGGCCAACCTGCACAAAAACGGCAAGCTCAATCGCTACATCGGTTTGGACATCAGCCCTGAAATGCTAGAAATTGCGCGGCAGAACATCAAAGAATGGTACGACGGCGAGATTGATTACGAAGATTCCATCCGCGACATTAACTATGACCGCTTTGAAGACCTGGTTATTTCCAGCTCTTTCCGCAAAGATAACACCGTCATACCAAACCTTATCTTGTTCTTTGGTGGTACCATCTCAAACCTGCGCGACCCCGACCAGGCACTGCGTATCATCAATAACAGCATGGGTAAAAATGACATCTTCATGCTTTCACGCAAGATGGATACAGCCGCAACCCGACGCTTCTTCGACTTTTCTGTCGGCCCCAAAGAAGCTATCACGCTCGACATGAAAGAAAAGAACATGTTGGACCTTATGGGCATCGATGACAGCCTATACGAAGTCGAACAATTTTTTGATGAGCAAAAAATAGCCCGTATCATGCAAATCCGCTTTAAAGTTGACCTTACGATTAACTTCCAGCTAGAAGACAACAGGCGCAATATCGACATACTCAAGGGCGAAACGTTATTGCTGTGGCGTTCTGACCACAAGTCTTTGCTTGAAACAGTCGGTCAGCTCAACCAAAACGGTTTTGACGTCATACAAGCGACAAAGTCACGCGACCAGCAGTATGCGCTCTTTATTGCAAAACTGAAAACGGTCAGTTAATAAAATTAGTATGCGGGATGCCCATGTCGGTCGTAATAGTACCGGCATCGAGTAAAACATCCGCTACGACGACAACCAAAATAATAATAAGTACGACTGCGACGAGCCATTTTACTGCGGAATGGCTTTTTCCGCCTGCATGGTGTGAAACGATGAGCTGTTTTGGCGGCGCTTGTGCGGGCTCTAGGTTTGGCGCACCCGTTTCTGCCAGTAATTCATCGATGGTCTTGGCACTATGATGGCCTTGTACGGGGGCATGTTTTTCTTCTTCGGGTAGTTGCCATGCGGTTGCTGCTGGTTTGTCGGTGGTAGGAGTAATGGGAGTAACCGGTGCTTGTGAAGGTGTCTCTACCGTTTCAGCTACTACCTGCTCTACGGCCAGATGCTCTGGCGTCGGCTTGGGTTCTTCCGGCGCCGTTGACTGTGCCTCTAACGATGGTTCCGCTGAGGCTGGCTGCGGCGCAGCGACTGCTTGTGCTGACGCTGGTGCGGTTGCTGCTGGCTTTAGAAGGGCAGCTTCTGCGACAGGGAGAGCAGTTTGTGTCTGAACGGGTACCGCTACTGCAACTGGGACGGCTGAGGCATCATGCTCCGATGCGACTACCTCAGGCGCGGTAGGTTGGGCATCTGCCCGGGACGAAACGGCAGCCGGGCTATCCGGCTTCGTTTCTGTGGAACCACTGACAGAACTATCCGCGACTGGTGATATCTGTACCTTTTGCCGGGCGTCAAGTAGGTCGCGTTTTTCCGACGGATCATTTGCCATACTCCGTGTATTCGCGTCCGTAGCCTTAGGTACAAATTGGTCGTCGGCCACTGGGGCGTTATGACCCGTGATAACAGGCCGCGAGGTTGGATGAGCCATGGCCTTTCCGGGCGGTACCACATCTAAGATTCTCTTAGCATTTTTGGTTTCTTTTGGTTTATGTGTCGGTTTAGTCATCTTCGTCCGTTATTTCATGCTCTAAACGATATGCTGACTCAATAATAGCAGCAAATTTATATGGATTAAGGCTGGCTCCGCCCACGAGTGCTCCATCGCAACCCTCTACTTCCAGATAACCGGAAACTGTGCTTTCATCTACGCTTCCTCCATACAATACACGCACTGCTTTGGCCGCTTTAGGGCCATATAATTCCTGGATTTGGTGTCTAATAAATTCGACCGCCTCGGCGGCCTGTGCAGGCTTAGCCAACTCGCCGCCAAATGTGCTGATTGCCCAGACAGGTTCATAAGCGATAACGACATCGGCGATGTCTCGTGAGGTTAAATTGCTGAGTGCGGTTGTAATTTGATCATGTAGGACTTGCTTCGTCTGACCCTCTTTACGCTCTTGTTTGGTCTCGCCGACGCAAAGTATAGGCGTGATCTCGTTGCGTACGGCCGCCTGGACTTTGTCTCTGATCAGCGGCAAGCCTTCTTCGAAGTAAATACGGCGTTCGGAGTGACCGATGATGACGTAGTGCACCAGGTCACGGAGCATCGTAAATGATACTTCACCGGTGTAAGCGCCGCTATCTTTATGGAATGCATTTTGGGCAGCCAAGCGGAATTTGCGGCGGTCGATCTGGAGACTGAGCGGCTGCAATACCAGCATGCTCGGCGCCAGCACAACCTCGATATCACGGTGGATACGCGTCCGTTCGTGCAAACGGTGCAGCATAAGGCTGGCCTGACTTGTATTCAGGTTCATTTTCCAGTTTGCAACTAACAGTGTTTTACGTGCCATAAATATCTACCAAATTACCTTTAGCTTAGCATAAGCGGTATTGTAAATGCCATAATATTTGCCCGCAGATTACTTGTTTTCGAGCGCCTCCACGCCTGGCAGCGGCCGGCCGGCCATAAGTTCCAGGCTCGCGCCACCTCCCGTCGACACGTGGTTAAAGGCGCCTGTTAGCTTACGCTGCTCGACGTAACCAACGGTGTCACCGCCGCCGACAAGGCTGAACGGGCGATGGCCGTAATCGCCAAGCATGGCGTCTACCACCAGCTCCGTCCCATGCGCAAATGGACCTACGGGCCCCTGGAGTGCTGGTACCTCTGTTACGCCAAGCGTACCGTTCCACACCACGGTATTTGCCAGCTGTATGCCGCCAGCGATGAAAGCACCAGAGAATGGTCCGATATCGAGCAACATCTCGTCGTCGGCTATCACACGGCTGTTTTCGGGTGGTTGCTTAGGATAATGCTCGACGTCGGCAATAAAATGAGCATCCCAGTCGACGATACGCGTATGGGCGTCTTTATCCAAGCTGGTAGCCACGACACCGTCCTGCGGCACATAAAATACAAAGCGTTCTTTTTTGGCCTTTTCCCTGGCTTTGGTAAGGATATCTTTGGCAATGGGTACGTCGTTGGCTTCGTACTTACTTTTGGCGACATCGATACCTTCGGCGACCAAAAAGGTGTTAGCCATCGCTCCGCCAACAGCAATAAAGTCAGCGATTTCTATAAAACGGTTCAGGACATCGATCTTATCGGATATTTTTGCTCCACCGACGATGGCCATCAGCGGCCGCTCCGGAGTATCCATAACCCGGGTGATCGTATCGACTTCTTTTTCAAGGAGTAGACCGGCGACACTGGGCAAAAAGTGCGTTATGGCCACGATGCTTGCGTGCGCCCTATGCGCAACCCCAAAGCAATCCTGTACAAAAATATTGCCGTGAGAGGATAACCTTTTGGCAAAATCAGGGTCGTTCTTTTCTTCTTCCGGGTAAAAACGGACGTTCTCCAGCAGCAACACGTCTTTTGGTTTCATATCGGCAATTGCCTTATCAACATCTGCACCGATACAGTCACCTACGAATTGCACCTCTTTACCGAGCAGTTTACTGAGCCTTTTGGCAACAGGCTTTAAGGAAAACGCCGGATCTGGCTTGCCATCCGGCCGACCAAGATGGGACATAATAACTAATTTTACGTCCTGATCGAGCAATGCCTTGATGGTGGGTATCGATTGCTGCAACCGATAGTCGTCAGTGATCGTGCCGTTATCCGCTATCGGCACATTATAGTCAGCGCGCATGAGCACACGCTTGCCACGAACATCAATATCTTTAATTGTCTTCTTCGTAAACATGGCCAACCCTCTTATGCTTAAAGTATACCCTATCGCTTTTTGGACGGCCATGCAATATCATCAGCCACTCATCATAACTATTGACATAGATTAATTAATATATTATAATAAACGCTATGATTGAATTAGTCAGAGAATTTCGCACAGCTTCGTCGCCCGACGAACTAATGCAACGATATGATACAGCCCTTCAGGGCGTACTGGATGTACATGACCAAGTTAGTGACACGGTAGCACGCTCTGCCACTCATACCATTGACACCTACCCGAGTACACATTGGGGATCTTCGTACAAAGAGGCGATAGATACTCTTGAACCTGCATATAACACCACGGCGAGAAAAATTGCAGATGTGTTTGACGCTTTCGCGGGTATCGCCCCTAATATGCTTAACAGCAAGGATCGTACACACTTTGACACGACAATGGCGCGCTATAGGCAAAATCCTTCAGGTATAAATGCGGGGATGGAAAGCTGGAAGGTAGATAAAAATGTCCAGCCAGTCTTCAAAGCAGCCTTCGATGCCGAAAACCTAAATGTACTCAATCTAATTGCTCGACGGGAGTATAGAATCTGGCTGACAGAAAAAATCAGCCGTGCCTCTAGCAACGTAGCTAAGGTAGCAACAGCAGCCTGCTTTGATAAAAAGCTCTTGGACGAAGGTGCAAGTAATATGGGCATAAACACTAATGACGATAAGTTTATGACAACCGTGCACCTACTCGGGCATGGCTCTACTCCTAGTGCACAAGCCGCTATGGCTAATACATTAGCACTTGCTCCTGGCTGGAGCCGAAGATACTTACCTCTCGATCAGTACCTGAGAAGGTAAAGCCTAAGCCCTAGGGCACAATACTATTACCACTGTACGTCCATATAAGGAGTGGGTCCTGAGGTGCCATCACCTGACCCAGGTAGCCGTCACGTTCAGCCTGTAAGACTTTTGCCCCTTCGATGGCCGCCCTAGAACCCGGATAAGCTCGTTACTTAGTGGTGTTTCTGCGTTAGCTAGGTGGTATAGTTTCAGTCATTTTTTACTCTTATGCTTGGTATAGCATCGGAAATATTCGATTGTCTTGGTACAGTATAGTTAGGAGTAGTCATAGTGCTATTGCTTTTTTATAAGAGTTATGTTAGAATATATTACTATGTCAGAGGCGCCTAACTTACCTGAACTTCAGGAACCTGAGCATATATGTCTTATTGATCGTGTGGATGCCACGACATTGCGTATAGGCACCAGTGCAGCGGGTATCGCACTAGCCCTTACCGCTGTCGTGCTTGTCGGTAAGACAGAATCAAAGGATCCTTTAGGCCTCGTTAGTCTTGCGGCCGAGACCGCTGCAGCCTGTAGCCCCATTGATGCCGACCTCATTAACAAATATGAAGCTGCCATTACTCCGGCACCAGGAAAAGAAATCGTACAAAAAGATCTCCCCGTCCTTCAGGACCGATCTATCACGGCCGAGCGACGTGCACAAAAATATGGCGTCCACCTTGCCCTAGACAGCGAAAAAGCCGTACATGATATCTTACACGCCACCCCGCAAACCGGGCTTATAAAGGCCGACGAATACACGACCCGGACGTACGGTTTCAAGATGATAAGCCGCGACATCGACCCCGAACGGTCGCAGATTGATGCCGCTGAACTTATCGACCACCTCCACACTATTCCGACTGAACTTATCCGGGATATCACCAAAGAAGATGCCAAAGAGGTGATCCTTGGCGATGACAGCCTTCAGGGAGACGCCGTTGGCGACTATGGCAATAGTACGAAGGTCATCCGGCTCAAGCCAGGTGAAACGAAAAGTATCGCTCACGAATTAATCGGGCACGGCCTGGCCCGTACTTCCTCGCGTAAGCATTGCCATATACCAAGCCAAAACCATGTGCCCTCTATAGAGGCCGCCAACCCCCCAGGGTTTACCTATAACGGACTTGATAAATGGCGTAATGCCAACAACTGGCAGGGCATTACTTTTACCAGATATGGTTCAAGTATACCCCCCGAAGACTTTGCTGACGGCATGGCAACTTTAACCGGTACGATCGATGAATGGCCCAACTTCCAACAGTCAGAAACCATCCGTCTTAAAACAGCGGTAAGTTTAGCGACCATGGCCGAAATAGACTCCAATGTTGCCGATTTTTACACCGGTTACGTCAACGAGATGTCATCTGTTTCTTAGCTTTATTCAAGCACCCGGACTTTGATCGTGTTTAAAGCGTATCGGCATGTAGCTGGGCCGTACTCCAACGCCGGCCCTCTTCTGTCATTTTTGCCGCTACGCGCCGGGTGCGCCATATGCCTATACGTTCAATCGTTTGCTTAGTTGCGTGGACACAGTAGTCCAGCGAATCTGCTTGTTCCCAGTTGCTGCCTACATAATTGGCATGGGTCATTCCGGCCTGCAGTATTTGGCCATAGCCCATCCCATCCAAAAAATAGCTATAGTTCGGTCTTTTCCACACCTTCGCTTGGAGAACTTCTAAACCACGCTGCCAGCGATGATGATCTAAGGACAATGTCAATAGGCTGGCGAGAGCGATGTGACCTTCGGCGACATTCTTATCAGCATTTGCAGCATCAAGCTGTTCAAGGAGGTCTTTCTGGATATCCGGACCGCCAATGCCTGGCATCTGAAATGCACCAATGCGGGGCTCCATAAAATCTCCGGCAGCTAGAAGGCGATCACAAGTATCAATATGGCCGCTAATGACCATGTTAGCTGCTTGTCCTACAAGGTCAGTAAAAAAGGCTTCTTCATTAATCCTTGGCATAATTGGCTTTTAGTATACCAATATCCGATGAGAAAACAATATAAAATAACAAAGTACGCGTTAATGCAACTCGTACTTTGTTTGCGAGACGTTGATTTTTAAGCGAAATGTAATCCGGCTTCGGGCCACAGATACAGCATCATCCGTTTGCCGCGGCTACTAATACCGACCCAGGGCTCGCCGCGACCGCTCTGACTTACATAAATCAATCCTTTATGGTGCAGCGCATGTAAGATGGTGGCAATCCTTTGACGGTCAAAACGCAGCGACCTAGACAGCGATCGTACATCTTCTTCGCCGCTTTCAGCTACTTGCTGCAACACGAGAGCCTGATCTTCTTGTAAATCTATCTTTTGCATGGCATGCTCCTTGTATTAGTGTCTTCATCATGCACATGCTTACTGAGACCGGCCTGACAGGAGCTTGAGGATACCTGGATATGTCATATAATCAAAAGGTTTGGCTGGCTTAATAAAGCTTTTGCGCAATACATAAGCTATTTGGTATGCTAGTACTATATTCTTAAACGTAGGTACGTTATGGCACGATTACCACAACCTGGCGGCGATACTGGCACATGGGGACAACTCCTTAATGACTTCTTGGCCGTCGCTCACGACTCTAACGGCAACATAATGCCCACTTCTCTGGCAGATAACTCTGTCCCTGGATCAAAACTACAAACAAGCTCCGTTACTAATACGCAGCTTGACACCGGCACGGGCTCAAATGGCCAAGTACTCACCAAAGACTCGAGCGCTTCTGGCGGCTTCGCCTGGACATCTGTTGCTGGTTCACCAGATGCTACAACTAGTGCCAAGGGCCTTGTTCAGCTGGCTGGTGACTTAGGCGGCGCAGGTACCATGGCTGCAGCACCCGTTATTTCCGCAGGCGCTATTACCGATGCAAAAGTTGCTGCTGGCGCCGCTATTGCCAAGAGCAAATTGGCCGCACTCAACATTGGCGATGCTGACGTAAGTGCTATCTCAGAAAGTAAAATTACCAACTTGACCACTGACCTGGCCGGAAAAGTACCGACCACACGTACTATTACTGCCGGAACGGGCCTAACAGGCGGCGGCGATTTATCTGCCAACCGTACACTTACGGTTACTTACGGTACGGGCGCAGGTACGGCAGCTCAAGGTAACGACACGCGTATTACCGGTGCCGAACAAACCGCCAATAAGGGTATCGCCAATGGCTACGCTAGCCTCAACGGCTCTATTAGGGTTCCTTCTGCGCAATTAGGCTCAGGTACGGCTGACACAACCACCTATCTGCGTGGTGACGGTGCATGGACAGCCGCACCCGTTACCAGCGTTGCATCTAAAACAGGTGCGGTTACCTTAGTAAAAGGTGACGTAGGCCTTGGTAACGTCGACAACACTGCAGATGCCAGCAAACCTGTTTCGAGTGCACAGCAAACGGCACTCGACGGCAAAGTGAACGTCTCTAACGGTGGCGGCGAAACCTACTTTGACGCCTTAAACTCCGGTACGGCTAAAACCTTGGATCTTACTAACGGTAACGTCCAAAAACTGACGCTTACCGGCAACTGTACTATTACTCTTACCAGCCCTGCTACAGGCGCATATCGTTCAATGCTTTTATATGTCTTCCAAGATGGTACTGGTAACCGCACCATCACCTGGCCCGGCTCCGTAAAATGGGGTACCGCTGGTGCACCAACGCTCTCTACAGGCGCTAGTAAAATGGACAAAATCCTCCTCGACACCGTTGACGGCGGCACCACCTGGTACGGCACAACAGGTCCCGGAGGCTTCTAGTATGCTCGGCTCAGCACGCAGCGCTTTTATGAAAAAAGCTAGCGGTGGCGGGACCTTTCCCGCACCTATAGCGGCATACGGCTTCAGTGAAGGTAGCGGTACAACTACAGCAGATGCTTCCGGGAACGGACATACACTTACCCTAAATGGCACCTCCTGGGAACCTAGCGGACATACTGGTTCGGCTTTAACCAACACAACGACAGCACAAGGTGCAACCTCTTTCTTTACTAGCCCTTCTGCGGCGATCACACTCATGGCGTGGGTAAAACCACTTGATCTAACGCTGAATACTACCCATTTCGCTCTGGGCTTCCTTGATGCCGGCGGAAGTACATATGTAGGCATTTTTACGCAACGACAGGATTTTGGCAGTAATCATAATGTACTCCAATGTGACCTTAAGCTTAATGGTACGCTCAATGAGTATGCAGGACCGGCTCTAACGGTCGGTACCTGGGTGCACGTAGCGCTGACCTATAATGGATCTACTGTCGTGGTTTACAAGGATGGTGTGGCAGTCAACACAACAGCTGCTACCGGTACCATAACGGCAGGTGACGGCCTGTACGTAGCCGGATGGTCTCTGTCCAGCCCGGAGGATACAGACGTGGTGGTTGACGACGCCCGCGTCTTTAATGTTGCCTTAACCCAAGCAGAGATAACCACTGCGATGAATACGCCTGTGGCTTAGGAATTGAGCTTTTTCTTTACTTCTTCGAGCCGATAACGGGCTATCCTCTCTATAAGTTCATAGGGCATTGGCTGGTCTAGCGGAAACTTCACCGAACCCTTGGCGCCTTGATATTGGGACAGTTCTTTTCGGAATGCATCATTACCAGATGGCGTCGCGTAAAAACCGATATGGCTTTGCCAGCCACCAAAGTAGACGACTGGCTTGCCTTTGTATTTGAATGCCGGCATACCGTAGCTGATCGTTTCGTCAGCTTCTGGTATTGCGCCGTGGATCACGTCCCTTATATTGCGCAGTATGGTCTGCACTGTTTCGGGAAAATCCTTGATATAGGCGTCAATATCGGCAGGCGCGTTGCTCATACATTCATTCTAGCTTTTAGCGGCTAGTTTTGCACCGTTACTTTTACGATCGACGTTGAATTGGCATCTTTATTACCCTGCGAATCCCGGGCCGAC
>JGI24737J22298_10000038_pt1 | contig 37913 bp, 35 predicted proteins | sample KBSCornC3_FD_22298 | JGI IMG/M metagenome (IMG submission 22298) | reverse complement strand
CTCTACATATGTTTTGGTATCCGGCTTATAGGTAAAAGCCGTGTCATCTCCGCGCAAGGTAACTGAATTGAAAGCGTCTACCGATACATTTTGTGTGTGATGTGCGGCACGGAAACGGTCACGTATGTGTGGTACCGTGTCAAACGCGAGCGCCGTGCCAATGCCGCCGACCACGAAGAAAATGCCGATTATGGCTGCAGAAACCCATCCCGACAACCGCCATTTGCGGACAATCATGGTCAGACCTACCATCAGAATAAGGAAACCAAGGATCATCGAGGCGACAAAGGCCAGGATAACGGTCCAGACTTCTTTGGCGCCGAGTGGGAATACGACAGCTGTGCCAATTTGGCCGCCGTGCACCAGCATATAGGTAGCCGTTGCGATAGCCCACAGCATGATAGCCGCTCCCGCAGCTACGAATGCCGCCCCAATCACCGTTAATACCCCTTTAAAAACACCATTGATAACCTGGCTGACAAGGCGCCCCAGCGATTGGCTGGCACGCTCACTAGCGCCTGCGATATCCGCACGGTCGATAACATGTTTGAGGCTATCGACCGTGACGGCTTTTCCCCGCATTTGAAGTCGCTCACTGGTTGTCTTTGCCTCGGGGACGATCAACCACAAAAGGATATACAATACGATACCGGCACCGCTCGCAAACGTAAGCAGCACAAAGATAAGACGCACGATGACGGAGTCAATGCCCAGATAAGCCGCAAGACCGCTGCCGACACCGGCTATTAACGCCGTATCGGTGTCCCGGTAGAGACGCTTTGGCGTTTCGGGTGACGACGCATCCTGTTTGTCGGCGTTCTCTTCCTCATCTTTAAAATCATGAGGCTCACCAAGTTGCTCTTTTAGAAAGGCAACGTCCTCGGCCAATACAACCTTATCGGGTGTGACACCACGCTCAGCTAACAGTTCAGCCATACGGGCTTCAACTTCTTTTGTTACTTCAGCCTGCACGCCTGGCTGCTTTTCGATGGCCTCCAGATATTCGTGCAGTTCTTTGTAGGCCTCTATGGCAATCGTAAATTGCTGTCGGCCTAAATGAATTTTTTTAATCTCGTTCATGACCTTCCTTTCTCAAGCCGAGTTACTGATGCATGAAGACGGCTGTAGGTATCCTGCAGTGATGCAAGCACCTGTTGCCCTTCATCGGTCAGCCAATAGTACTTGCGGGGTGGTCCCTGTTCGGATTCACGCCATTCGTACCCTAATAATTTGTCGCGTGCCAATCTGTTAAGCAACGGATATAACGTACCCTCGACGACGATCAATTCTGCTTCATGCAGTTTTCGGATGATCTCGGAGCTGTACACCTTGCCGTCCTTGCACAGGAGTAACACACAGTACACCAACATTCCTTTACGCATTTGCGTATCTGATTGGTCCTGGAATGATGATTCACTACTTTTTTCCATACAGTACTATGTTATACAAGGTACCTTGGATTGTCAAGGCTTATACGATTGACCAGGATGTAAACGGACGTCTATACTACAATCATGAGCGAAATGCCCGACATAGAAGAGCGAGCTATTGCTGTTCTCACGCAAAATGACCGTGGGCTATACACAATCCCTGCCGCGCACTTGTACCCCCATCAATGGCTGTGGGATAGTTGCTTTATTGCGATCGGTCAACGTCATTACGATGTGGAGCGGGCTAAAATGGAAGTACTGAGTCTCCTCCGTGGCCAGTGGAGTAATGGCATGGTGCCTCATATTATCTTTACGCCGGGTAAAAAATCCGCGATGCACAGCGGTGTATGGGACAGCTGGGTCAGCCCTTACGCTCCCGACGACATGAGCACGAGCGGTATTACACAACCGCCGTTATTAGCAGAGGCTATCTTTAGGATCGGCGAAAAACTTGATCTTCCCGAACGACGGTCTTGGTATAAGCAAGTCTTCCCTGCCCTCTTTAATTACCATCAATGGTTGTATCGCGAACGAGACCCGCATCAAGAAGGGCTGGTACTACAAATTCACCCCTGGGAAACGGGCTTGGATAATTCACCGTCTTGGATGAGTGAAATGCATAATCATTTGTTGCCTTGGTGGGTACGAGTGCTGCAAGCCACCAAACTTGAAATACTCATCAGTTATTTCCGGCTCGACACCCGCTATGTCGACCGCGACCAGCGTCCGACCAATATAGACGCAATGGCTCTATTCGCCGTACAGCGTCGATTGCGCCGTAAAGAATACAACATCGACCGGATACTTACCCATTCGCTGTTTGCCATAGAAGACCTGGCATTTAACTCTGTTTTTGTCCGGGCCAACGATATTTTACTGAACATTGCAAAAACAATCCGCGCCGATGTACCAGATGACTTCATTAAAATGACTGAAAAAACCAAGCGGGCATTTAATGACTTGTGGGATCCTTACACCGAAAGCTACTATTCGCGGGAGTTTGTCACCCACAAGCTGATAAAAGAGCCTACTATCGCATCACTATTACCGCTGTACGCTGGCTGCATTAGCAAAGAACGCGCCAAAGTATTGGTAAAGACGATCGAAAACAGCCATCTGTTTGGGCCGGCTTATCCGCTGCCAAGCGTGCCGCTTAACTCTCCGTGGTTCGATGCCAACCGTTACTGGCAAGGCCCGGCCTGGATCAACACCAATTGGCTAATCGCTGAGGGCTTGCTGCGGTACGGCTATAAAGATCATGCCGAAGCTCTGATTGAAAGCTCAATCGAAATGGTCGGCAACGACGAGTTCCACGAATACTTTAATCCGCTTACTGGCGACCCCTTAGGGGCCAAAAACTTTAGCTGGACAGCAGCACTCGTACTTGATTGGGCTAAGCGCGGCCATAAATGACACAGGCCATACATAATATTCGTGACCGCAAACAATAAACAGTAAAGATACTTTAGTCGTCCTGGGTTGGCTTGTCTAAAGCGAGCGGCTCGACACTAGCGGCGGTGTTGGCAATTTTAACGACGTCTTTATCGACTTTTTTAAGCTCTTTATGCGCATTATTAAAGTGGTTGACAGTGGTGCCAAGGCTGTTGCCCAACTTTTGCATAAGCTGCTCATAGGTAGTGATATGACGGCCCAGCTCACCGACGCGTTTTTGGATTTCTTTGGCTTGCTCTTCGATTTGTAAGCTCCGCAGACCCTGCATAACGGTTTGCAGATACGCCATAAAGGTGGTCGGGCTGACGATGATGACATTTTTCTCGCGGAAGGCGTATTCGATCAGATCACGCGCCGAAGTATTGGTCATGCCCACCTTGTTAACAAGCAGGTCGTAATATATCGCCTCCGAAGGGATAAACATAAAAGCGTAATCCATCGTGCCATCTGCCGGCTGGATATATTTGGCGGTTTCATCTATACGGTTTTTCAGATCGGCCTTAAATGCCCTGGCGAGAACGTCCCGCTGCACCTTATCTTTTTCTTCTACCAAACGGTTATAGTTTTCGAGGGTAAACTTAGAGTCGATAGGCAGCAGCCGTCCTTTATCAAGGATAACCACCGCATCGCAAATCAGGTCATGGCCGTCGCTATCTTTACCAATTTTGTACTGCAGCTTAAACCGGTCGGGTGGCAGGACGTTCTCAAGTACCTGACTCAGGTAGTATTCCCCCAGCACCCCTCGTTGTTTTGGATTTTGCAGGACGTTCTGGAGTGTGCGCAGCTCATCGGCGACGTTAATAACGCGCTTGTTCGTTTCGTCGAGTTTGGTCAGGCGCTCGGTTACATCACCGATGATCTTGGAACTTGCGGTAAATTGCTTCATAACCGACTCGCGCATCAACTCTTGGTTTCGGTCCATGCGCTCGGTTAGCTGCACTTGCAAGCCTTCTTTGAATTTCGTGATATCGTCGCTCAGCCGGTTCAGATCTTCTTTGATAAGCATGGCACTCTGAGCATCATGCGTATTGGACTGGGGTTTACGAAGTAGCGTAAGCAGTACGGCAAACATGGCCACGCATAGCACTCCCAAAATAATAACAGCGATACTCATTGCGCTTATAGTATAACTTGTTTTGTAATACGGGGCGAGCCATTATAATGAGCTGCATGATTGCTTTTTCAGAAATTCGTGGCGCGGTTTTCGACGTCGACGATACCATCTTCGACAATGATAAAAATAGTATTTATGGGGGGCATCACGAGAACGCCCGCCTGCTGGCCATCCAAAAGATTGGCGAAGAACAGGATATAGGTGAGTTCCGCAACCTATCTATCGAGGCTAATCGTGATGCGTTTCGCAATAATCCGGTACATTCTTTTGAGGCCGCCGTATGGACCATACTGACCGATTGCAAACTGGTCGATAGTCCCGTTATCGACCCAAACCATCCGCTACTAAAACAGATCACCGAACTAAAAGACGAGTTTTATCTTGACCTTATACGGCGCAAAGGCAAAGAAGTCGTCGGTGCCAGCACGTTCGTGCGTGCCATGGCGGCCCATGTTGATGGCCGGATAGCGATCGCCAGTACTGCGATCAAACGCGACCTCACCGAGGTCTTGCACATCGTCGGGCTCGACGATGTATTCGCCCCCGACCGCATTTTTTCAAAGGAAAGCGTATCCCATGCCAAACCACATCCCGAAGGATTTGATAAGGCTTTCCGCTCGCTAGGTCTGCCCGATCAGGATCGCTCCAAGGTACTCGCGTTCGAAGACGACCCCCGAGGTATCGAAGCCGCCAAAGCCGCAGGGCTCACCGTATGCGCCATCACCACTCGTTATTCGGTGGACGAACTTCGTAACCAGCCCGAGGAACGCCGGGCGCATATCATCGGTACGTCATTTGCTGACCTGTCCGACCAACTCGGCATGGTTAACTAACTCAGTCTATGCGGAGTAATACGCGTAGGTTTTGCGGCAAAATGCGAATAAAAGCAACCGTACCCGTACCCACGGCAACACCGCCGATAATATCGAGTGGTAAGTGTACGCCAAGATACAGCCGCGATAAGCAAACGAGCAAAACGATAACCGGCAATATCCACCACCACTTGCGCGGCAAATAAGGCAATAGTGTTAGGGCTATAATTGTTGAAACGGTTGCGTGGCCCGATGGAAAGCCCATACCGGTCTCGGCTACCCGTTGGTGTACATCGGTAAACAGTTGGAATGGCCGCTCGCGTCCGACGACATGCTTAGCAATCAATGCGACGGCGTAGCCACCGCATATAGATAGCGCCAAGCGCCAAGCCAACCGGTAAAATTTAGCGACAAAGGCGACGACGACACTCGCTAGCGCCATCCAGGTAGTGCCGAGCATGGTGATGACGACCATTACCTTCTCCCATTTGGAGGGCCAATTATTTACGGAATGAAAAAGCGTGTATTCCCAACCCGTCGCCTTGTGTGAAAGTGCCAAAGCCGTTGATCCCGCAAAGAGCACGACTGCAATAATAAAAATAGCCACATACGTTTTATAGTGGCCGTTGTATGGTGTGGTATCTGTTTTCGCTGTCATTATTACTGTTTAGTATACTCCATCAGGGCTTTGATACGAAGGCATTACCTGTTTCGTAAAACCTCCATAACCGGTGCATGTCCTTGGTAATACCTATCCTCGTCGTTACCGTTATGTCCTTTGTAGATAATGCCGATTTGGCCTCAAGGATTAACGGAGATTCCTGTAAGTTGTGCCCGTTATAGGTTTTATCGATTCCTAATGCCTGGCATACTTTTGCCGGGCCATTCGTTAGTTCGGTTCCGCCGCGGCCGTGTCGGTTACGCTCCATGGTCTCAAGTCCTTCGAGCGGCTCGACAGCCCGGATTAACACTGCCGAGCCCTCGCCTTCAGTACCAGTCACGATATTCATGCAGTAGTGCATCCCGTACGTAAAATAGACATACAGGTGGCCGGCAGGCCCGAACATAACGTCAGCACGAGGTGTCCGACCCTTGTAGCTATGACTGGCGGCATCACTTTGATGGTAGGCTTCCGTTTCGACGATGCGACACACAAGCCGCTCGCCATTAATAGTGCGCACCAGCAGGCATCCCAGGAGGCGCCGGGCAACGACCGTCACATCATCTTGTAAAAAGTCAGCCTGCATTACCAGCTATTGTAACGCATCTATTTTTTAGTGACAGCAGATGGGCGACGCTTACGAAGCTGCGCAAGCCGTTCGGCGGCTTTCGTGCCGACATCCATATATTTGCGCATTCTGCTGGCCGTGGCGAGGACCTGATAACTTCGAGTAGCCGCAGCCTGTTGTGGCGTTTGCTTAGGCTGTATAGATTTAGGAAGTTTTTGTAATACACGAGTTGCCAACGGTGGTTTAAGCGCTTGCCGGGCTGTCTCTCCGTGGACATACGGTCGCAGCACTTTTTCTATATGCTCGTCTGGAGTCTTAGCTGTAGGGAATCGGCGCAGCCGGTCAAGCGTCGCTGCGACATCGGGATCTTCGGACCACTGCATCGCATCAGATAGTTCAGCAGCAACTGCCAGTGTTTCGGGCTGGGCGCGCAGTGTCCGCTCTAGGGCGACTATACGCGGCACGGTGTACTGTTGTACGGCTTTGTTGTAACCGGTTTGCGTTGCTAGGCTTGTCCTTTTGGCGCCGCGGAGCAATCCTCGACGGTATTGATATCCGAGTGCTCCCAGGGCCACCACGCCGCCAAATAACTCAAGATACGGGAATGGGTCTTCCGGCGGTTGGTTTGGCACACCTGTCACTGTCTCAACGGAGGCGCTTGGCGTGTTGTCGATATGTGGCGTCCGAAGGTCGTTATCGACGTTCCACATATGTGCTTCGCGGTTGGTAAGCGTATCGGCGTCACCAATATTGAGATAGCCTGTAGCGATGCCATAACTCCTGTCCTGTTTAGCATTGGAATGAGCTTCATCTACCACGGTAGCTATAGCTGTTTCGGTAGCCGTAGAGTTACACACCAGCAAACGTGGATCTATATTGATAATTTGCCGGTTATACGTGTCAGGCCTTGATTCCGTAGAGGTATCACTCGGGAACGGCGTGCGGCTGTAGTCGTAATTTTTGTGCAGATAGGATCCGACAACCGAAGCCCGCTCGGACGCCGACATAGCGCTAAAGCCGGGGATAATAGCGTTCCAATCCTTTTCGATTTGGCCAACGTAGGTTTCTCTTGGAGCGGGAGTACTCTCTCCTCCGGACGTAAACTCGAAAGGTTCGATCACTACTACATCGTGGTTGGCAGGGTCAGGAGCCAACCAATAGCGAAGTACCCCGTTGTCTAAACTATATTTATAACCCGGCTGGGCGCTACTGTTGTGTACCGTATAGGTATTGTCAGCGTGTCTTTCGATGACGACGGACTTACCATCAAGGCTAGCGGCAACAGGAACCATACCCTCTAGTACGGGCAACTTGACCGTACTTTTGCCTTCCCCATCTGATATGGTGCGGCTGACCTCTAAGCTCTTAGCATTTAGCTGCAGTGATGTGGGCAAATGAAGCTCGTCAGTCATAGTTTCTGCGTCCTCCGACCAGCTTAGCGAGCGGCCAATGCCAGGCATATAACTTCCTTCAAATAATTTCGAACTTGTACCGGCCGCCCAATAACCTGCGGCCGATAGTCCATGGGACGCAATCTGCCACTCTACTCTTTCCGGTCCGATAAATTCGGCATTGCCGACACCAGGAGAGTTATCTGCGCTCGATGCACTAAAGTGGGTCGGCGCGCTATGCAATATAAACTTATTAAGTGCTTTTTCGGCATCTTTCAGTGAGCCCCAGGTATTGGCGAGCGGACCGGCGTGCTCGTCCATGTAGGTTCGTATCGCCTCTTTAAATATTTCGCTGTCCGGATCGACGTTCTTCGGGTTCTTGTGATTGGCGGCAGCGACGGCCACCCTTGCCTCGGTAACAGCGCCCTGGTAATCGTGTTCCGCCATGCTTCCGGCGCCGTATGCCAAGGCTGCGGTTATCAACAGCGCGCCAAGTCCCGCTCCGCCTTTCTTACCCAACATTCGATAATTTTTCGGGTGCATGACACTTAAATCGGTATCGTCAGACCGATCAAGTTTGAATAAGTGTTTGCCGATAAGCTCCTTATCGAACAACCGAGGGGTTTTGACGGCTTCGTCCGACTGCTCTTGATGTATTTTGAGTGGTACTGTGCTGTTACCGATACGCGAATCGAGGCGTTGTCGGATAAGCACGGTGACCGCTTTGACGAATGTGTCTTTATCCAAACTTGCTTGCTCGCCGTTATACAGCTCGGGGTGTTCAAGCATGGCAACAATCTCTTCGCTAGTCATGTTTAGCAGCTCTTCGAGACTCTGCGTTTCGACGACCTCTCCTCTGTTATTGACAAAGGCTATCCTGGATTCTTTTTCCGCGGGAAGTTTTAGCTCGCGGCGGGTTTCATCAGAAAGCGTATCAGCTATGAGCACTGCCGTCAGTGTCGTTTTAGGGTCTGGAACGTCACGCCCATCTAGGGATAACGCATAGTTTCCACCCCCGGCAGAGGTCATTGCCGTTTCGGTATCCGGCGAGAATATAGCCGCATCGTTGGCCATCTGGACCTTACCGACCCGGTTACGTATAACGGATGAGTTATCGCGGCTCATTGCCTGCTTAGCCGCAATAGGCAGTTTATATTTTAGGCTTCTGTCAATCTCTGCATTGTTACGCGCAGTCAGTACGGGGTGCGTTGGGTCAACCGCTTCGAGTGCATTATATAATGCTTCGAGTTGCTTCTTATTTTCCTGCTCGGATGAAGCCTGTAGTTTTTCTCGTAATTCCGCAGGTGTACCCGATATGACAAAATCCTTGAGCGGTTTTTTCTGATAGATATGCTTACCACGCTCATTCAAGTAATCTTCCATCTGTTCAGCATTCTCATTCATAAATGCAACACGGGCGTCGGTATCGGCGTCGGTATCACCAGGAGAGATATTGCACCACTGCCATGTGCCTATCATCACTTTATCTACCCCTGCCTGTTCGGCAAGGTCAAGCATGCGCAACCCAGCATCCCGGCCATCTAACTGTTTGCCGTCTTCGTCCTGCACATCAAATTTGGTTGGCCCATAATAGCGCATATGCACTTCGGGTTCGTCGCCCCGCTTGACAGCTGGAACACGGAATAGCTCATATACCATATCGGTCGGCTCATTTTCAGGTATGAACCGACGTCGTTGTGCCTCTGGCAGCGTACGCCACTTGTGTTTATACCCACCGTAAGCCCCTGCGATAAGACCAGTCGCTGCCACGCTGACCGCACCCGCTGCAATAGGATAGCTGGCTGCTACAGACATGCCCGTAGCTACCGCAGGTAATAATCCGGTGCAAACACCGTACAGATATTTATTACCTAAGGCAGGCACAGCATCGATCATGTCACCTTTTTTACGGACAGACTCTACCTGTCCCATCAAGATCTCAACAGGAGTAGGCTCCTGGGCCTGGCTTTCTTGCTCGGGTGCCTCAATAAGAGACGCACCATCAACGGGTACACCATCAACAAGAGCAGGTTTTTGCTCATCCTTGTGGGCCTCGATAGGGCCCGCTGGCTCCGTTAGGCGCCATCCGCTGGTGTCGCTACCAAATTCTCTGTTCAAAACGTATATATTATACAAGAAAATATATATTTTTGCAATAGCTAACTGCCGGTTGCCTACTTCCAGCGGCGCTCAATTTCATGGATCTTATCGTGGTCGAGTCCAAAATAGTGGGCGATTTCGTGCCACAGTGTATGTTTTACCTGCGCTCGCAACTGCTGGGGAGTTTGCACGAATTGCAGCATGGGCTGCTTAAAAATGGTTATCTTGTCCGGGCCATAGTTGGTCATGCCGCCACGTTTGGGTAACGGTACACCTTCGTATAAGCCGAATAAACTCTGGTCATTGCGGAGTCGTAGTTGTTCACGCTGGTCAGGAGTGGGCTCCTCGGCGTACACGATAGCAACGTTTTTAACGGCTGTCATGTGGTCTTTTGGCAGCTCTTCCATCACATCGGCGATCATATCAGCAAACTGCGCATCGGTTACTTCAAGCATATATACATTGTATAGTATTCTGTTGCTTTTGTGGCTGTGTAAGTAATTTAATATCGCCAAAAAACCAGCAGTATAATACTAGTTTAATAAAGTAGGAGGCTTACAAAATGGGGATACTTGCTTGGATCGTATTAGGTGGCTTGGCTGGGTGGATAGCATCGATGATCGCCGGCAACAATGGCAGCCAAGGCGTTATCGGTAATATTATTATCGGTATACTCGGTGCGTTTATTGGTGGTTTTCTTATCAATATTATAGGCGGCGAAGGTGTCACCGGCTTTAATCTCTGGAGCCTGATCGTCGCTGTGGCAGGATCAGTCCTGTTGCTTCTGATTTTGCGCCGTTTCAGGCACTCCCCCAAGGCTTAAGTACATATCGTTTCGGCAATCTGTTCCTTGACTGACGATTTCGGTGTATTTATTGTCCATCAGCTTTAGTATGCCTATGGATTGTTGTGTAAATGCAGGGTCATAACTAAGCGTTCCGGCCAGACTTCTCAAGAATACTAACTCATCGAAGCGCCCTGGAATAGTTTGCGATGGCAGCCGTTCCGAGACCAGATACATCCTGTGGTATAGCTCTTCGAACGGACGACCCCAATATACGTCTAACGCAAAGTAAGGTTCATAGGCCTTTCTATATGGCACATGGTATTCGATTGCTAATTTTGCTGGTATGGTCCGGTCCTGGTTCGAATCCGGATGTTTCGCCCGTACGTCACCTCCAACGACGATAGACACGTCCCCTTCCCAATCGTCGAATACAGAATCCTCTGTCCCAGCATGCTGCAGGACTGTCGATTTAAGCATTTCTACCAGTAACAAATGCTCCACACTTGCATCAGGCTCGTGTGGTGTGGAAGCATTCTCTGACATAGATATTATTTGTTGCGTTTACGCTTGTTCGGATCAAGTTCGCGCTTACGGAGTCGCAGCGCCTTTGGTGTTACCTCCAAAAGCTCATCGTTTTCGATAAAATCAAGACATTGTTCAAGGCTGAAGATGGTTGGCGGAGTCAACTGAACCACACCGTCGCTACTCGAGCTACGCATGTTGGTCAGATGTTTGGTTTTACAGACGTTGATTTCCATATCTTCTTGCCGAGTATTAAGGCCGACGATCTGGCCGGCGTATACCTTTTCGGCAGGTCCTACAAAAACAGTACCGCGAGCTTCGGCATTTTGCAATGCGTATGGCGTGGTTACTCCTGTCTCAAAGGCGATCAGCACACCGCTTCGGAGCTGCTGCAGGGCGGCACCCACCGGCTGGTAGCCGGTAACAAGGCTGTTCATAACGATCGTACCCTTGGTATTGGTCATAAGAATGTTACGCAGACCTAGTAGCGCGCGAGTCGGCAGTTCATACACCAGCTTGGTAACACCTTTAGGGCTAGCGAATTGTTCAGTTAAGGTAGCACGGCGCTGGCCGAGTTCCATCTGAACGGTACCGACGTGCTCGGCCGGAACTTCGATGATGAGTTCCTCTATTGGTTCTACCGTCTGACCGTCTTGTACTCTGGTAACGACTTGCGGCCGGCCGACTTCAAATTCGTAGCCCTCGCGGCGCATCGTTTCGATAAGGACACTCAAGTGAAGTTCACCACGGCCCGAGACTAAGAAACCGATACCGTTGTCTTCTACACGAAGTCCTACATTGGTTTCCAGTTCTTTGTTAAGGCGTTCGCCGATCTGGCGACTGGTATTAAACTCAGCTTCCTGACCCTTGAAAGGACTGGTGTTCGGCCCAAGATAGATCTGCAAGGTCGGGGCTTCTACTTCGAGTACCGGCAACGCTTCGGGTTGGTCGGCATCAGCGATGGTCTCACCAATCTGCGCGTCAGCAACACCTGTCAGCTGCACGATATCGCCGGCAACGCCTTCGGGTACTTCAAACTTGCTTACACCGTGACTCATAAATACCAGTTCTACTTTGGCTTTTGATTGTGTACCGTCTTTTTTACAAAGCGTCACTTGATCGCCGCCCTTAACATGACCCCGGGTAATGCGGCCAACGGCATATTTACCCTTGTAGGTATCCCAAGACAGAGCTGTTACAAGCATCTGAAAGGGCTTGTCGATGTCAATCTGTGGTGCAGGTACATGGTCGATAATGGCTTCGAAGATGTCATCCAGGTTTGCGTCTTCGTCGGGATTGGCCGGTACGGTCTTCCAAGCTTTTCCGGCACGGCCGATCGCATAGTAAATAGGATAATGCAGCTGGTCTTCGTGTACGGCAAGCTCCAGGAAAAGATCGGCAAGTTCGTCTTCTACTTCTTTGATGCGGCTAGCCGGTTTATCAATCTTGTTGATGATGACGATCGGCTTAAGCTCTTGGGCGAGCGCCTTACCAAGGACAAACTTGGTCTGTGGCATAGGTCCTTCTTGGGCGTCAACGATGAGGATACAACCGTCGGCCATGTTAAGCGTACGTTCTACCTCGCCACTGAAGTCAGCGTGGCCCGGCGTGTCGATAATGTTGATGCGGTAGTCGTCGTGCTGCACCGCGGTAACTTTTGCGGTAATAGTGATGCCGCGTTCTTTTTCCTGATCACCGCTGTCCATAATGAGCTCTTGGCTCATTTCAGCCTGGTTGTCACGGAATGTCTTGGATTGCTTAAGGAGGCCATCGACAAGTGTTGTCTTACCGTGATCAACGTGCGCGATAATTGCAATGTTTCGAATTTTAGTTGGGTCTTGCTTGGTAGCCATAAATAGCAAGCGCTCCTTTAAGCGTTAAAATGAATGATGTATTTACTACATTATGACATAAGAGGCGTCTGTAAGCAACTAGTCGCGTGCTGGCTTGCCGGTGTATTCGCGGAGTGCAAGTAATTGTGCGCCAAAACCCAGCCAGAAGGCGACAACCGCGATCAATATACCCAGAATAGGTATGAAGTACGCCGTTATCGTAATGAGACTTCCGATAAACACTGCCAGCACCATATTCTTTTCGTCTTTAATGATAAGACGACCGACGTATAGCCCAACGATAGGACCACTCAGCATACCTGCGAACAGCCCTGCCACGACGACGCATATCGCCAATGGAATGCCGACCATCGTAAAGAGCAGTCCGACACATACAGCCGGTAATAAGAAACTGGCAGCCACACCTACAAGCAACGTCTTGCCAAAGTTCTTTTTAATGATGCCGCTCGTTTTAGCTGCAAACCGCGGGAAGAAGAGCACGATGGTCATAGCAACCAGTGTCAGCCCCACCAACGAAAAGACAAACACAAACATGTTAAAGCCTTTGGCCCAATTTTTGTTGCCGCCTTTTTTAGCCGTTTCGTGAGATGTGGTTCCCGCTATGGTAGCGCCTTTGGCGATTTCGGCATCGGCCGGACTCGAATAGTACAGTCCGCCGCGCACCCTAGCATCACTCTTAAGCTGTACGCTTTGGCTGTTTATTTTGGCGTTGCGGGCTATTTCACCGTTAAGTGTAGTCAGATTGCCGCTCGCAACGACGTCGCGGCCCACCTTACCCTTAATATTAAGCGTGTCGCCCGTGGCTGTCAGGTCACGGCCCACCGTTGCACCCGCATCCAGTGAGAATGTCATAGCCGCTACGGTAGCGCTGCGGCCAACTGTTGCATTAACAGATACGCTTTGTCCTGCTAGCCGTATATTGCCATCGACCTTACCGTTCAGGGTAATGCTCTGGGCGGCACAAAGGACGTCGCCCTCCACCTTTGCATCAATAGTAACCGTCTGCCCCATACAATAGACATCGCCCTGGATCGTTCCTTTAATGTCGATATCCTTGCCAGAACTGTACAGCGAGCTGTGTACAATTTGGTTTTCATCTGTAGTAGTGCCAAAATGCTGGGCATGCGCCAGTCCCGCCCAAGCCAGAACAGGTACGATAGCCAACGTCAGCGCGCCAACTATCCATTTTATGTGTTTCATCGTTCCTCCTATTGTTATCTCTATTGTAGCAAAGGTTTTGGCAGGACGAGTATACTGTAGCTACTATGAACGAACCGCTTGCCGAACGAATGCGCCCGACCGAGCTCGACCAGGTCATTGGCCAGAAGCATTTATTAGAGCATGGCCAGATTATCCGACAGATCATTGAACGCAAGCAGCCCACAAGCCTAATCTTATGGGGACCACCCGGCAGTGGCAAGACGACGCTTGCCCGTATTATCGCCCGGGAAACCGGCGCCGAGTTTATGGAATTGAGCGCCGTAACAGCCGGTAAAGCTGACGTGCAGAAGGTGGTCGCACACGCACAGGCCAACCAGCGTCTTGGCATGCGTACGATTTTATTCGTCGATGAAATCCATCGCTTTAATAAAGCACAACAAGATGCGTTTTTACCCCACGTGGAGGATGGCACGATCATACTCATCGGAGCCACGACCGAAAACCCCAGCTTCGAAGTAATAACCCCTTTGCTCAGTCGGTCACGCGTATTGGTCCTTGAACCGCTCACCAAAGAAGATATAATCGCCATTTTGACTCGTGCTGCCAAGGCCGATAAGATAACAAAAAAGCGCTTACCCCAAAAGAGTATCGACCTTTTAGCCGAGTTATCGGGCGGAGACGCACGTGTAGCATTGGGTAACTTAGAGCTGGCACTCCAGCTGACAGACAAAATAGTAAATCCCGAAGTCATTACAACTGCAGCGCAAAAAAGGGTTCCTGGCTACGATAAGGCCGGCGAGAACCACTACAATATTATCAGCGCTTTTATCAAGTCAATGCGCGGCAGCCAGCCCGATGCAGCACTGTATTATATGTCACGTATGCTCCAGGCCGGCGAAGATCCAAAGTTTATCGCCCGCCGCATGGTCATATTTGCCTCGGAGGACGTGGGCATAGCCGCTCCGGCGGCGCTCAATCTGGCCGTTTCTACGTTTCAGGCCGTGGAACGTATCGGCATGCCTGAATGCCAATATAATCTGTATCACTGCGCACTCGTGCTGGCCAAGACCGCGAAATCACGTGTAGTCGCCGACGCCATGAGTCGTGCCAAAGCTGCCGCCCGCGACTACCCTGACCTGCCCGTACCGTTGCATTTGCGTAACGCCCCCACAAAACTCATGAAAGATCTAGGTTACAACCAAGGCTACAAATGGGAAGCCGATTTTAAGCACGACAAAGGTTTTTTGCCACCCGAACTTTCACACTGGAAAGCGGTTGATTAACACTTCATTAATTGCTCGCTTACACCTTTTGCCTAAAATATCCACAAGATTTTTAACAAATAGTGCCCATCAGGCTGGACAAGTAGCGTTATAATACTAGGTAGATATGAAACGAAACATTGGCACCGCGCTCCTTTTTGTTTTGCTCCTGCTCACCGTAGTAGCGATCAATAAAGTAGATACGCCGCGTGACAGCGTCACAAACAGTATAGACGCTACCGTCACCACCAAATAACCGGCATTACAAGATACATACCACGGATTGTCCCGTGGTATGTATTATATTGCTCTTATGATTGACTTATACGTTAATTTATGATTAAATATGTCAAGTATTGGAGTACGTCATGCAATCTTACGCTGAATTCCGTGATGGAGTAAACAACTTTCTCAAAAAACCAACTTTTACGCTGGGCAGTAGAGAATTCACCCGTGGTAATGTTGCAGATGCCATCTATCTTACGGGCGCGCTCGCAACCGCCGTAACGATTTTGCTCCATCCTGATGTACGTCAGGCAGTTATCGACAGCAATGTCCCCGTAGGGACACCATTCGTCGAGAATGACCATAACCGTGAACACAGCCACGCACCGCAGCCCAATGGCTTGGGTGTGCCCGGTGTATACGACGGCGTACAGATTGATAATCCTGAAGTCAGATATTTGTCCGTGGTGGACGTTACAACCATTCCGGCTCAGCTACAAACTGGCGATTTTCTCCCAAGGTAGATCTTCCTTGCCAAAGTGTCCATAAGCAGAAGTTTGGCTGTATATAGGCCGCGCTAAATCCAGCTTTTCGATGATACCTTTAACCGAGGTATCGATAAGCTTGTCTTTGAAGGCATGCAATTCGTCTTCACTCACGGTAGCGGTACCGAAGGTTTCGATAGTCTGCATCAGCGGTAACGGCTGGCCGATAACATAGGCAAGGCCTACTTCACAGCGCTCGGCAAGGCCGGCGGCAACAATGTTTTTGGCGATATATCGTGCAGCATAAGCACCTGAACGGTCGACCTTACTTGGATCCTTACCGCTGAATGCGCCGCCGCCGACCCGGGCATAGCCGCCGTAGGTATCAACGACAATTTTGCGGCCGGTAAGTCCGGCATCAGACTCGGGACCTGGTATATGCCACAAACCGGTGCCGTTGACGGTAATATCTTCGTCGCCAGGCAGGTCAAAGCCATATTTGTCGAGCACGGGTTTAATTATTTCGTTAATGACGTCTTCGCGGACTTTTGCGGCCGGCGTGTCTTCGCTGTGGGCAACCGCTGCAACGACTTTTTCGACGGCGACAGGCTTATCGTCTTCATAACGTACCGTTACCTGGGCTTTGCCGTCAGGGCGCAGCCACTGCAATGTGCCGTTTTCGCGGGCTTCATCAATGCGTCTGGCCAATGCGTGCGCCAGTGCGATTGGCAACGGCAAAAGCTCCGGCGTCTCTTTACAGGCATAACCGAACATCATACCTTGATCGCCTGCGCCATCCTGATCAACACCGAGCGCAATCTCCGGTGACTGCTGATGGACATCGTTGCTGAAAATTGATTCCTGCGAAAAGCCCCACGCTGGTTCGGTGTAGCCCAGACGCTTAACAGTTTCCCGGACAATCCGTTCGTAATCGATCTTGGCCGTCGTTTTTATCTCGCCATACAAGCTGATCTGATTGGCTCCGGCGACGGTTTCGATACCGGTACGCGCGTGTGGATCTTGTGCCAATGCGGCATCTACGATTGCGTCACTGATAGCGTCACATATCTTGTCGGGGTGCCCGGCACATACGGACTCACTGGTAAACAGCCGTACACGCTTGCTGATTACAATGTCGGTAGTGTCCTCGTCGGTTATTGGTTTTGGCATAAAAATATCCTTTCTGTCCCTGGCATACGGCAAGAAAGGATACCTTCGAAGAGATAAATATCTTTCCCGCTTTTCAGCCGGACGGGCTAGATGGAGCACCACACCATTATGGTAGGTTGCTGGCAGATCGACGAGCTAGATCTCTCCCTGCACTCTGTATATTTATTAATTGTTAAGCTTTTGTAGCTTAGCATGTGCTTCACTTTGAAGCAACGCAATATGTGATTCGTGTACTCAATTTGACTTTACATGCGAGGCATAATAAGATGATTTTTTCGTCATAATCTGTAATCTCGAGGCCCGCATGTCACTACCCGAAATCCCTATAAGTCCGTCGCGTGAAGAAGACACCCTGATAGCAATGCGCAGTGGCGCATATGCTTTAGCTGCAGCAGATATCTTAGGAGACCTCGAAGAAAGCGTATCGCCCAGCATACTAGCAGTCGCCCAACCCAACATGCTATTCGGTACTGCCGAAGCATTGTGGCCAGGGCTAGAAGAGATACCGCTACAACCAGCCGAGGGCTATAAAACTGCATTGTTCGATACGTACCTTCCGTCTGCCGCCGAAGGTGATCCAGCTGCGATAAGCCTGCTCTACAAAACCGCTACCACCGTCGGACAATTGACGACCGCGGTGACTATGACCCTTGACAATCGTGACTCTATAGCTGAGTGGCGAACAGGCAGGCCATATGTGCAATTCGTTGGCGCCTTTAACCCGATGCATATAGGTCACCGGGCATCAATCACTAATACCCTTCAGATGGCCGGAGAAACATCAAGCGCGGTGGTCCAGACAGCTAACCACGCTGGTGAAGGTAATCTTCTTCCCCATTATGTAGATCGTTTGCGGTCTGCAGAACGTACGCTGTACACAAGCACCACCCTAGATCCCGCAAGAGTAACTATGCTGGACCTTCCCGTCAACTTCGGCTTGAGTAAGGTGGGCACCGAACAGATACGACTGATTGCGGACGTTGTCGGCGATGCTATGCGGTGGCAGGTGGGCAGCGACAAATTTATGACTGACGTCGCTAATGTCAAGGCAGGCAAGGCATTGGATAAAGCCGGCCGGCGTTTTGAAGATGTACACCTGTATGTATCACGACGCGAGACAGAAGACGCAGATGCTTTGAACGCCGGCATAGACTACGTACGAGACCGCTTTGGCGCCACGGTTACGCTCGTTCCGGAATCGGACAATCCCCTTGTTGTCGGAGCTTCAGCCAGCAAAATACGATCACTGCGCAATGGCGGCTGGCACGATGCGGCAAACGAGCTTGAGTTCTCTGACATATCATCAATGTCGTAAGTAGCTACCCTGCCTCAGCCTAGGGCAGCTTCCTAACCCGTGCTGCCTCCCTCTAATAGTACCTTCTTTTAAAAAGTCAGGTTTTAACTGTATGGTCGATAGCCGCACGTCCGAGCGACAACAAATGTTGCTTACGATGCTCGGCAAAGCTTTCTTTATTAAGCCCGTTTTTATTCAAGAACATACTCATATGCTCACTGCCGATAAAGTGCGGCAGCATGACATACGCCGCGCCGTGATCATATAGTTCGGCAGCCTCGTTATAGTCATTCGCGTGACAGATAAATACGACGTTGTGGTTGTGTCGCATCGCATATTTGAGCAACATCATGTTTGTCGGCTGATCGGTTATCGTGCTGACTACCAGCCTGGCCTTGGCCATATGCAACTCAGCCAGCAGTTCGTTATCGGTAGCGTCTCCGTATAGACATTCGATGTGCTGACGCGTCAAAAACTCGATGACTTCCGGGCTATAATCGACCACCACGTACGATTTTTTCATGTTTTTAAAGACTTTCACAAACTCGTGGCCGCCTTTTTTATAACCAAAAAGTACTAAGGGATACACTTTGGCCTTGTACTCACGCTCTTTTGTCGTTGCGCGCTCAAAAAATTGCAGCATGTGTTCGAGTTTGCGGTAAATACTATTGTCGTACTGCATGAGATACGTCGAGGTAGCTATGGTGATAAGTGCGACCAGTGTGATTGTGGCACCGATGTTTTCGCCTACGGTTCCCGTCGTGGTGGCCAATACGACAAGGACAATCGAAAACTCGCTGATTTGCGACAAGTTGATCGCCGCTTTAAAACTCGTGCGTTTGGTATAACGCATAAAGCCCAGGGTGCTCATTACTACCAGCGGCTTAAGCACAATAACGACAGCTGAAAAAACGAGCGCCGGCACAAGCACTTCGGACAAGTGCGATAGCACCAGTCCCTCGCCCAGTACCACAAAGAACAATACGATAAAGAAATCACGCAGCGGCTTTAAGCGTGCACCGATTTCTGACGCATATGGCAGATGCGCCAGCATCACTCCGGCGAATAAGGCTCCGATCTCGATGGAAAAACCTGCGCGGTTAATGAGGGTGGCGATGCCGAATCCCCACGCGATCGCAAACAAAAAGAGCAGCTCTTGTGAGTTGGCCATAAACTTGCCGACCCGTGGCAACACCTGCGCGCTGATAAGCGTAAAGATAGCGACGAGTCCCACTCCCTTAAGAGCAAGTGTACCGATCTCGCCAGCGCCGAGTGAATGACCCGATCCGGCCGCGACGAACAGCAATGCAAAGGTAGCAATAATGTCGTCCACCAAAATAATACCGATAGCGAGCTGTCCATGCAGCCGGGTCAGTTCTTTTTTGTCACTCAGCATTTTAGCGATAATAATCGTGCTACTAAAGAACAATGCCAAGCCAAGAATAACCGATTCTGTCGTATTAAAATGGAACAGTTGGGCGACTAAAAATCCAATGCCGCCCACGCATGCGAGTAGCGTTATAGCCGTGACGATCACCGGCTTTCCCAACCGCCGGATGACTGCCGCGTTCAGCTCAAGACCAATTATAAATAAAAGTAATGCAATTCCGGTATCACTATAAACCTGGAACAGGCTTTTATCCTGGATGACTCCTAAAAGCGAAGGACCAACAATAATACCCGTAATAATATGCCCGATAATCAGCGGCTGACGCAGCAAACGCATAACCACCGAAACCGCGGCCGCAAGCACGATCACAATACTCAGCTGAATAAACGCATCACCATGCATTGCTTGTTACCTCTGCCCAACAATAGTCATTAGCACTATTGTACAAAAGTAACGAGGTTGCGTCTATGCTCCGGAAGCGAAACATTTTTTATGTGGCTTCTGAAGGGCTTCGCTTTCGCTAGTGTCTACTTTGAACATGCACCATTCGTCGTACGGTGTCTCTAATGTCTTGCGTTAGCTCTTTATTGTTTGCAAACCAGATCCCGCCACGAATAGCATCTGTCTCTTTTGCGTCGATAGCAGCTTTGAGGCAGGGCAGCTTTGCCGGACATTGATTACAGATTCGCTTAACACTTTCGACTTGCTGTAACGCTGCAGGCTTAATACATTGTGGAGAAGAAAGTGGGTAAAACACTTCCGGATCCATATCCCGGCACGATGCGTTATCCGCCCACGCCCTAGAGAAGAAGGCTTCCTTCAAGATGAGCATTTCTGGATGTTCATCATCATGCTCGGCCGAGGTCTCCAGGATACCTATCTCTGGTAAGTTGCGTAGCTGATTAATAAAGTCGCTGTAGCTAAGCTCTTCTCCCGATGAAGCTACCAATCTATGATGTAGCGTCACGGCATCAATACCTTCCCGGGGGATGAAAGGCATAACCTTAGGCGTGGATAACTTCATGCCAACCCGTACTAGTTTTAATACGGTATCGGCCATTTGCTTGGGCAATTCCGCTTTGCGATTTCCGAACCAAACTGCACCCCGTACCGCATGCTGCTCACCTTTATTCATTGCTGTCTTCAGACACGGCAGCATAACCGGGCAACTGAGGCAGATTTCTTTTGCTTGTGCTACTTTCTGCAGCGATGCAGGGTCTGTTTTATCGTATTGCGGTAAAAATATATCAGACCTACCTGCACAAGCAGCATCCTGGGTCCAATCCGCCGAAAACTTGTGTGCTTTTATGGCAAAACTTTGGTTATGGCCTCGCTTACCGAGCCCCGGTCGCTGCAACACCCCTATACCCGGCAGTTGCGGCAGACGGGCAAGAAATGATCTGTACTGGATATCGCCATATGCATCAACTATCTTGCGATGTAAGGCCGCAACATCGATACCTTCCACTGGAATGGCTTCGATTACTTTCTCGCCCCAGGCATTATTATTTTTATCGCTAGCAACAGTCGTGTTTGTTTTCGCAAAGCCCATCAAAGACGCTACTATGTGAGAGTCAGCAAAGAGTAGTCCTGCTTGTCGCTGAGCGTCTTTACGCCATGCTTCTGCCGTAGGACTCGGGTCGACAAGCATCTGTTTTATATGAACTAGCTCACTTAAAAAGTTTTGATACTCCGACGTAATCGTATAGCGTGTCCTCTGCTTTTTACCTCCACTCGGCTCCAACAGAGGTATCAACTCAGCACGGTTCGCCCAGCGGCGCCATCCTGAAAAACGCGAGCTCATTTCGGTCCTTAAAACACCGTGTGAAAGCGTAGCAACTTTATCTAATAATTGTTTGCTCGATATCTGCGTCGTTCCTTGTGAACGATAATGCTTCATCGACTCGATGATGATTTGGATATCTGGTGGACATTGATTTACATCAATTTCATCCAGCCTATCGGTCAGTGCAAAGACGTTGCTTTCTTCACGGTCTTCGTTACGAATAATTCCCGTATTGAGTAATTCACGAGTAGCCATCACTACATTTGGTTGGGCTACCGTAACATTTTCAAATATCCCTTGGCTTGAAAGACCTTCGGGATGTCGCAGGAGTGCCTCATAAATATCAAATCTCGTAGTACTTCCTCTTAGCTTCCCACGATGCCGTGAGGTTCTGCCTACGGCAACCTGCAGTGGCAAGCGTTTGTTGTCTTCGTCCCCGTTCTCTATTGTCCGTAACTCAGTAGGAGTCAAGACGCCGACAATGAGAGACCCTATATTTCTACCCCTCTCGGTAAGCCGGATCCCTTCTGTGTCGTGTTTAGTTTCTCCGAACTCAACGAGATCTGCGGGCACCAATGATTTACGGCAATATCCGATGATTTGAGTCGGGGTATTCGACCAGCCAGGCGCGTCTGCTTGCATCTCCTTTGTGTGCTTTGCAACATCAGAAGGATCCACAAAGACTTCGCTAGGAAAATGCTCAAGAGCGCTTAAGGTAACTAACTTCGCCGGATTGTTTCCCGCATAGTACATAGCCACCCATACGTCGGGCAGCCCAAACAATACGTGTTCAGCACCAGGCATGACGTCCAAAGCTACAGAAGCCTCTGGTTCTGGTGGTACATCTAAAAAATCGTATTGTAGAGCTTCCTGGCTTGACATGTTCGCTACTTGTTACGATACCACTAATTTGTGCCTTATGCATTTGTATGGATTTCGGGTGTACGGATGCGCACGGACAACTAGGAGGAAACCCTCCCCCAGCTATCTTGGCAAAAAGCCTGCGACTTGGTATAATTCCCCTGTTATTCACACATTGGGGATTGGCCAAGTGGTAAGGCACCGGGTTCTGGTCCCGGTATCGGGGGTTCGAATCCCTCATCCCCAGCCATGAGATTACGAGGAAGACTACAGATTGAACTGTAGTCTTTTTTGCTTCAAAAAAATTCGAATCTTATGCCATTCGATCTTTTGCTGCTCCGTTGCATCGCCTAATTGATGCCTCCTGTCAGCAATTAACCTACTGCTATACGCTAAGTAACCAACTACGTGCTAATAATTAAAGACGGATGACGCGCGGAAACGGCTACGGGAATATTCTGGTCAGGCCCAGTTACGCCCGCCAAATATATGAAGGGACAGCTTGTGAGTTTTTCTATTTCAGGATTTGCCACTGCACGTAGCGCCCCATTCTCGTTGCTTATGTCGATGCCCTGTTGTGCTGCACGGATACGACATGTGCGCCAAGCGGTGCCATTATAGGGAGTAGTTCTTTGCGCAGCGCATGAAACCTTCAGCTGCTGATTTGAGTCTAGACCATCAATAGGTGGAACTGATGGTTGAGCTTCTAGCGTTTGAATCCAAGGACATGTTGTAGCGTCTTGCTCCAGATCGGGGAGGATGTCCAGCCCAGGCCTAAATGTAATGTCTTGCAAGGGGATTGGTCGTACGACGACTTCATCTCCCTCATACCGTGGGCGAGGGCTTGTGGCATGTATACCAGGATCGAATGCTTGAAAATGTTCTGTGTTCATGCTCGAATCATAGCACAGACTGTTCAAGATATAACTACAGTTCTTATTGACGTAAGCACGTTCCAAACTTTGACGTAACAAATACTGTAAAATGGGGATCATGAGCTATCCGAGTGAAGAAGCTATTTTGGCGTTGCATAAAAAGTACGCCCCAAATAACAGAGCTTTTGAGATAGTGTATGAGCATTGTAAAATCGTTGACGAGCTAGCGCGGCAGCTGATTGCGCAGCATCATCTTTCGCTTGATAAAAAACTTGTGCATGTTGCAGCTCTTCTCCATGACATTGGCTATTATCCTCTCCTGGATGAAAATGGCTATGAGCCTGAGGGAGTTGGGATCAAGCATGGTATAGTTGGGGCCGAGATGCTTCGCACCGAAGGCATCGACGAAGTCATCTGCCGCATTGCCGAACGACATACAGGAGTGGGTTTGACGCGGGAAGGTATTCTGAAATTTAAATTGCCTCTGCCTCCCCGGGATTTCGTCCCCGAGACTGCCGAGGAATGGTTGATAGCATACGCCGATAAGCTGCACAGTAAGGCAATTCTCATTAATGATCCGCATGATATTCTTGGGTGGTTTAACGCTCCTCAGACTTATTTGGAGCATGCCCGAAAGTTTGGTGAAGATAACGCGGGCAAATTCGCTCAGTTGATTGCAAAATACGGAATCCCCGACCTGAAAGAATTGGCGGGTAAATATGGCCAACCCCTTAAATGATTTGTTTCGCATTTTTCATATCCTCATCTAGTAAGTTGCGTACATCTTGAATATCTTTCTCGATCTTAGCTAGGGAGTGTTGGTCTAGAGTTTGGAATCCATCCGCTGACTCCAGCCAACTAAAAAGACATGTGTACAAGTACATGTCTTTTTAGTTGGTTCGGTGTGTAGGGTTGAACGGCCGAATAGCATCGTTTTGGTTCAACTTGTTAGCGCTGTCGCTGCTTCCAAATTAAATTAAAGCGGTTTTTATGTAACTGGCTCAAACCGGTTCCAGTAATACGCGGGGTATGCCTGAGTATCTTGCATGGCATTAGGTTCTATTGTTGCCCCTGCAGCGCGTGCCAGCCAGGCGGCAATTGACTTTCCAGTTCGGTATTCGTCATGCTCGATAGACTGTCTAGCATTTTCTATCAGTAGCGTCCGGAGCGTGTCCAGGTTTTTATCCGTAAGCCTACTATAGTACGCATCACTGCCACCCGCCTTGAACGCCAGGCCGGTATTGATCGATACTTTATCGGACGGCTTGAACTGACTCTCTGGTATAACCCTGAAATCAAAACTTACCCGTGTGTTGTTCGTGTCGTTCAGCTCATTACCGTGTGGTAAATGTACGCCATCAAATACCATATACTGGCCATAATCTACAGTCCGTGGAAGCGGTTCCTTATCATGGCTTGTTTGTACAAATAGTGCATTCGTGCCATATGCATCAGTGGCTGGCACCCAAAAGTTGACCGCTTCTGCAAGATGACCGTACTTTGAGTCCGAATGATATTCACCCACAGCGCGATTGCCAGGCATGTGTATGCGTAAAGAAGGCAGTTTTTGATATACGATAGATTCACCGAAGAGCGGCTGCACCACTTCCTCCAAGAATTTTAGATAGGCAAGCATAAATGCTGGACGCTGGTTGTTATAAGCGCAGCTGTATAGGTCGGTCATATGCTCACCTTTTTGATCGGTTTCGCGAGTATTTATAACGCCATAATCTGTCTCGACAAATTTTTGGGTACTAAGCCACTGGCCGTCTTTATCCTGAAGCCGATGTTGAACGGAGAGCCGTGAATAGGCAATGTGCAGAGCCTGTAGCGCCCATGACACATCATCGTCCCAAGTCGCACCTTCACCCGGAGGCCCAAATGCATGCTTTTCAAAAGCAGCTCGGGTTAAAATAGGGCGAAATTGATACTCGGCGGGATCGTACGTTCCAATCTCTAGTTCGTGGTTATTCAGACCAGCAATAATTGACTCTCCTATTTATGTATTTTATAGCATATATATTCATAATTGCACACTTCCAAAGGGTTTGTTTTGCGGTTGTGCTGAAGATACTCGACAATATGATCGTCATAAATGAAGTCTATTTCGGCCAGATCAAAGCCTAGCTCATCTGAAAAAGTTATATCACCGTTCCTTAGCTCCAGCCAAAAAGAGTCAGCTTACGAGCGATCAGATCCACTACTCAAATTGGAGTGCCCAGTCATTAAACTAGTATGCTGATTCGGTGATTACGATGACCATCGGACAGTAACTATAACTGAGTCCTCTAATGCCTCCGCTCGATGCTCTGTCCCCGGCCCCCATATTACATAGTCACCTTGATTTTGTAACTCAGCTTTTTCATCACGGAACTCAATAACGAACTTGCCTGATACTAAAATGCTGATAGTCGTACTTTTGTCAGCCGCAACCCAATCGCGCGTAAAACCCTTGCTTGGGGTACCCCATTTTATCTCGACACTATCAGTTTTGTTCAACTCACCGTCGGGCATGAAAGCGCCGACGATCCATTGGCGGTATGCTTCGCCATCAATGTTTGCGTTGCCTCTTTTAATCATCTTCGTACTACATCAAAAACAAAACAGTTTTTATCCGGCAAGCCTATAGGTATCAATGATACTAAAATCTTGCATGGGTTCGCGTCGAGTCTCCACTAGATGGAATTCATCAATACGCTGGGTGAGGTCTAGAGGATTATTACGGGCATATTCTTCCAGCGGTGCCAGATCTATTTCTGGTGCGACGAAACGTGCAAGTGAGCTATGTACAATAGTAGGTGGCTGCTTGCCGCCTTTGGGCAGGTCTACGCTATTCATCAACTCTTGACGCAATGATTGGAATTGGCCTCTGTCTTGCCCAACAAGAATAATTGAACCTGGTGTAACACGCAACTCAGTGAAGTGTACATCGAATGGTTCTATATTGTCAGTGATGCGTCGAAATGCAGCATCGTAACTAGGGCGAAGCTCGTCGTAAAGCCTGCGTTTGTCCACTCCTTCGTAATCAAAGAGTGGCGCAACCCAATCCAAGACAGTTATATGAAGACCTTCAGGTTTCATAGTGTAGACACCCTCGGCTGCAACTTCATGTAAGCCCTCGAGCCAAGTAGTGATAATGTTTGTGTTCTCCTTCGAAAAGGCGGCGTTGATAACAAACCCAAGGTGTTCTTCGCCTACCCAGTCAACCGGGTTACTTTTTAGTCGCTCCATAGAGCTAGTTTACTACAAAATAACTTTCCCTCTAGATCTAAAATGCTTCCGCACTTTCTACGAGGACTAATCGAATAGCTTTCTTATTTCTCGCATTTCCTTTTCAACTTTATGCAGGTCTAAGATTTCGAAAGTTTGGAATCCATCCGCTGACTCCAGCCAAGAATTACAAAAAAGCTCGGACCCTTTCTCTGTTTATCGTAATTAGCACAGCTTACTGACCTTAAGGCTGGATACTTTGGCTTGACATGATAATGTTTGGCGCGCGTCTAAGATGTATCCGTCTTGCTTGAGGACTCCTTTATATTCGCTCTAGCCTGCCATCTTTCAGCCTTAGTACCTGGTCACATTGCCGGGCAAGCGCTAGATCATGAGTGACGAGGATGATAGTTACATGCTCCTCCTTGCATAGCCGCTGTAAAAGCTGAAATATTTGCTGGCCGGTTTCGCTGTCGAGGTTACCCGTTGGCTCGTCGGCGAGTATGACGCTGGGTTGATTGGCAAGGGCCCGGGCGATTGCAACGCGTTGTTGCTGACCACCGGACAATTTGGCTGGATGACGTTTTTGCTGGTCGGGGGTAATACCGACCTGGCTGAGCAGACGTACGGCTCTTTCATGACGTTTTCGATGGCTTACACCCGCAAATTCCATGGGAATCATTACGTTCTCGAGTGCGCTGAGGTTCGGTATAAGGTAGAACGATTGAAAGATAAAGCCGATTTGCCTGCCCCGGTACAGCGTTAGTGCTCGATCGCGAAGCTTCGTGATGTTGCGGTCGTCAATCACGATAGAGCCATCAGTGGCGACGTCAAGCCCGCCGAGCAGGCTCAGCAAGGTACTTTTGCCGCTACCACTTTTACCTATGATGGCGGTAAACGAGCCTTCGGGTACCGTAAAGTTTATGTCGTGGATAACGGGCAATGTACCCGAAGCGGTTTTAAAAGTTTTTTCCAGATGCGAAATAGTTATCATGTTATGAATCTCCTCTCATAATTTGTGCGGGGCGTACTTTGGCAATGAAGAAGGCAGGCAGAATGGTGGCAATCAGGGCGATACCTAACGTAGCAATTAAGCCGTAAACAATGCTGTGCCAGTCTATATAGGCCGTCATTTGCTCAGTCATTTGCCTGGCGAGTTCTACTGGTTGTTCATATGCAGCCGATGCACCGCCAGAGCTACTGCCTCCCGGCTGTTTGATACTGCCGGATAGCAGTGCTCCGAGAATACTGTTGCTCGCCAGTACGGCAAAGACAAGACCAATAGCAGCGCCAATGAGTGTCAGTACGGTGGCTTCAACCATAAACTGAGCCACTACTTTTGTATTGGTGGCCCCAAGCGCCTTTAGAACGCCGATTTCCTTAGTGCGCTCCCGCACTACGAGCAGCATAGTCAGCAGTATGGTCAAGCTGCCAGCCGCTAGTGCAACAATGAGCGTAATGAGCGAAATGCTAGCAACGCTCTTGAGGCCGACGGCTATCTGGGCGGCGTCTTGTTGTAAAACTTGAACATCAACTTGATCGTGCATGGCCGCTGAAGTGTCTGACTTTAGCTTTGCTAACACTTCCAAAGAGTTTGCCACCAAGACTACTACGGGTACCTGGTTTTTGTCTCCTTTGAGATGTCGGACTGTTTCGAACGGTGCCAGTACGCGGTTATCTCCTGTTGATGTACCGGTATCGAAAATGCCCGCTATCTTAAAAGTTTTGCCCGCAATGGTTAGCGTGTCGCCGACACCAAGATTATTCTTTTTGGCGAGGGCTTTGCCGACCATAACATTGTCGGGCCTGTGTGTGTCGAGCGACCGGCCTTCGATGGCTACAACTTTATTGCCCCTGGAGTCGATGTTGGAAGTCGTACCTTCTACGATAACCGCCGGAATAGAGGGTTTAAAAGGTGCTTGCGGATCTGTTTTTAGCTGGTCTTGGCTGATTGCTGAACGCAGATTTGTCTTACTGATCGAAGTTGGCTCTTCGGACGAGATGGGAAATGAGTTTTTATTTTTTTCATCGTTTTCTTTTTTGATTTTTTCATTAATTTTGGCCTCATCGGGGTGCTGCGCGGCCATCGTAGTGATCTTAACCAACTCGCGCACATTGGCCAGCTTGGCTAGTTTATCAGCGTCGCCATCGGACAACATACCCGTACTTTCTGCGGAGCCCAGAGGCAATACGAGTAAACTCGCGCCGATATTTTCACGTATTTTTTGATCATTTGCTTTTACGGTCTGGTGGGCCAAGGCCATCGAAAACGCTAGGCCCAAACTAATGGCAATAATGACCGAAAAGCCAATAGTGCGCAGGGTGTTGCGAAAAGTATTTTTTATGCCGCGGGCAATGACGCTCATTTGGTGTCTCCTTATATGTTGCTCTATAAGTAGAAAACCATTACGGCGTGAATTTAAACTGAAGTTGCCTTGGGGATGCACACCACCATGGTTGTTCCCTGGTTGCTTTCGGCGCTGATAGTGCCCTTCGCGGCGGTGACGATGTTTTTAGCGACGGCCAAACCTAGGCCAAAGCCAGATTGGCGGCCTGGATTTTCCCCACGGTAAAACCGTTCGAAAATGTGGGAGATATGCTTGGCGGGAATGCCTGGGCCGCTGTCGTGTATGCGTATCTCATACATTTTGCCTCGGGGCCGGCAAGTAATACATACCGTACCTTTTGGTGGGCTGTACTTGCCAGCGTTCTCCAGAATAATTACGAGTACTTCTGTCAGATCACTTTTATATATTGCAAGTTGGGCGTCTTGTGACGGCACTGTAATGCTTAGCTGGCGTTCGGCAATCATTGGTCGAAGCGTTTTCCGGGCCGCAGCGAGGGCTTCCAGTAAGTTAGCCCTTGTCTGCGAACCTGAGTGCGTACTTGGTTCGGCCAGTTGCAATAATCGCTCGGTCAGCTGCTGTAACCTGCTTACTTCTGCTAAGCTGCTATCGATCATGGTATTCATCGCCTTTTTCGAACGCAGTCCGCTTTTTTTGGCGACCTGCAGCTCGGCCTTAAGCGCTGTTAACGGTGTGCGAAGTTCGTGGCTGGCATCGGTAGCAAAGTTTGCCTGTATCTCATAACTTTTCTGGATTGGCTTGAGGGTACGTCGAGCAAGTGCATAACTGACCAGCGTACCTGCACCAAGCGTAAAGAGGTTAAAAAATATCAGGCTTTGCAACGTCCGGTCTTTGCTACTCTGCACTACACCAGCCGTCGGGTGGCTCGCTACTGCTTCAGTCTGCAATGCTACCCAGCTAACCTCATTGCCCGCAACGCTATATAGCCATATGCTGGCCGCCAGGCTGAGTGTCATCAAAATAGCAACGTATACGTATGTCAAGCGGGTGGCCGCACTATTGAAATAGCGCACTAGGGACGCTCCAATTTGTAGCCAAGCCCCTTGATGGTATGAATAAGCGGGTACGGGAAGGGGCGGTCGATTTTGTGGCGCAGCGCTCGAATATGCACCTCGACGTTATTGGCGATAACAACCGCGTCGTAATCCCATATACGGGCGATAATTGCCTCTTTGGACAGAATTTGTCCCGGGTGCTGCATAAAATACTCGAGCAAGCTGAGCTCCTTTGCCGTTAGGGAGATAGGCTTACCACCACGAGTGACCGTTTTCCTGGTTATGTCGAGAATAAGTTCGTCGTAGGTAAGGATAACCGGGTATGCATCGGCGGCCCTTCGTGAGAGCGCGCGGACGCGGGCGACAAGCTCATCAAAATCAAAGGGCTTTGTCATGTAATCGTCAGCACCGCTGTTTAGTCCGTCTATGGTATCTTTAGTTTTGCTCCGGGCCGTCAGCAGCAGAATAGGCGTTGAATTGTTGCGGTTACGAAGCTCCCTGCATAGCTCCGTGCCCTCAAACGAACCAGGCAATCGCCGGTCAAGTATGATTACCTGATAACTATTCTTCTCTACCAGCCGAAGGGCTTCGTCTCCTGTGTTGCAAATATCAACTGCGAAGGCCTCCAAGGTAAGGCCACGCTTTATGAGATGAGCAATTTTTTGCTCATCTTCGACAACAAGGACTCGCATATGTGTAATTTAATGCTTTTGCGGTGATTCTACAACACCTGTATTGCCATTGTTAGGTTTTATTTCAGTAGAATTGACCGGTCCACTGGCGCCGTCTGGGAGTTTATTCAAGTCGCTAGAATTCCCATCAACTGGCTTCGCGGAAGTGCTACCTGTCGACTGCTCGGGCTTCTGCAAACTAACAATCAAACCAGCACTTCCTACGAGAAGTGCTGCAACCGCGACGATTAAAACTATAAAAAACTTCTTTGAACTTGTGATATATTGCTGTTCCATGTTTTTAGATTACCGATGTAAACTGAAATTACCATGAAGTAGCCTAGCAGTCATTGGCTGCTCGCTATTTATACGATTTCTATAAGGATGAACCCCGAAGAATTTACGGTTCTCTTTCGTCTTGTTGTATATCCTTTGTTTGGTGATTCATACTTTTTCGTGATCTTTTATTGTCACGACGTTGCTGTACGGTATTTTTTTGATGCAAGCTTTTTAGCTCAGAACGCATTTTTACATAGCTTGCGTAATGGCGGGCTTCTAGACTGCCGTTACGCAAGGCATCTTGAATAGCGCACCCCTCCTCACTACCATGTTGGCAGTTCGCGTATTTACATTGAACTATCAGTTGAGTAATATCGTCGAAATTTTCTGCCAGCTCTTCCTCTGTGCCCCAAAGTTGTAGCTCCCGTATACCAGGAGTGTCGATCAGCAGCCCGTCATTGGGTAATACGAACAATTCTCGATGTACGGTAGTGTGCTGGCCTGTGGCGTCTGAGTCACGAACTGTTTTTGTCGCTTGCACGTCTCGTTGCAGCAGCTGATTAGTCAGCGTAGACTTACCAACTCCCGAAGAGCCAAGTAGGATTGCGGTATGACCAGGCTTGATGTATGACATAATCTCAGCCACGCCCGTGCCCTCAGTAGCAATACTCGTCACGATAGGAAGGTTCAGCTGTCGCACCTCTGTAACATAGGAGGCCGTATCTTCCACCTTATCAGCCTTATTGAGGACAATCACCGGCTTTATATGGCTTATAGATAGTTGGTATAGAAATCGTTTCAATCGCTCTACACTAAAGTCACCGTCTAGCGCCAGCAATACGAAGGCGATGTCTACATTAGCTGCCATAATCTGCTTAACAACCTGTCTGCCTGCGACCTTGCGGGCAATTTCGTTATGACGAGGAATAAGTGCTTCAATGACTGCCGTCCCATTACTGGCTATATGTACGCCCACCCAGTCTCCAATTTTAGGCGTAGATTCAGAGGGAGTATAATGGGCCAGCTTCCCGCTCAGTTCTGCGGTAATGACGGTGGGAGTGACAATCCTAAGCGACGTACCAAAATCCGCCACAACACGAGCTGGCACCAAACCAGGCTGGACAATCGCTTGCCACTTTTGACGCAGCTCGTCTGTCCATCCGAATCGCTCAAGCTGTTTCATGCTCTTATTATTGCACTAATTTAGATGCGAGGGGAAGAGTTTGGAATCCATCCGCTAGCTCAAGCCATATAGAATGCAGCTCAGCTTCTCACTGTTGACGACTCCAGTTATCGGGGTCGTTTTTATTGGTAGCTTGAATACGCCATTGCCAAACAACAAGCAACACGGCAACGGCAGTAACCAAAGCACCCGCCACTCCTACACCCGATAATCCAAAACGGCTTTCGATGACCGCTCCTCCTACAAGTGAACCGAGGGTTATTCCCACATTAAAAGCACTGATATTAAAAGCGGAAGCTATATGAGGCGCTTGAATAGCCTCCCTGACGATCAAAAGCTGTACGCCAGAGACCATAAGGAAGCCCGTGAAGCCTAATAAAAATACCATTATAGCGGCAGTAACGAGACTATGTATCACTGCCATACTGATAAGCAGCATAGTTGTTAAAGAAACAAACGAGACGAGCAACGTCCTGAGCAAATGACGATCCGCCCATTTTCCGCCTACGATATTACCAAGTACCAGTCCAATGCCAAAAATAACAAGCATGGCCGAAACACCATTTCCATCTAAGTCGGCGTACGTTGTCAGTATTGGTGCAATATAGGTAAATACAGCGAACAACCCGCCGTACCCGAATAGCGTCATTCCCAGTCCAAGCAGAACAGGTAGTCGCTTTAGTGCCTTAAACTCGCTGCGCAATTGCGGCAATTCCCGAATGGGCATTGATGGGAGCAACTTATACAATAGTAGAAGTGTAATGACTCCTACTATTGATACTATCCAAAACGGTATCCTCCATCCAAAGTGTTGCCCAATAAACGTCCCGAGCGGTACGCCGGCCACATTAGCGGCTGTCAGTCCCGTAAACATCATGGCAATCGCAGCCGCTCCTTTGTCTTTCGGGACGAGCCGGGTCGCAACCACTGCGCCAACTCCAAAAAAGGTTCCGTGAGTTAACGACGCTAAAATACGAGCAGCAAGAAGAAGCGGGTAATTAAAAGCCATGGCGGCCAGTAGATTCCCAGCCACAAAAACGAGCATTAAGGCAATCAAGAGATACTTACGGTTATATTTTCCGCTTAGGGCGGTAATGAGCGGCGCCCCGATTGCCACTCCTGTCGCGTATGCGCTCACGAGTAAACCTGCCGTCGTAATAGAGATATGAAAGTCTTTACTAATGTCCGGCAAAAGGCCGGCAACAATAAATTCAGTCATTCCGATTCCAAATGCACCGAACATTAGCGCTATAATTCCGCGAGAAGCGCGTCCACTGAGTATGGCCTTTATCATAGTCCTTCCTCCTAGATGCCTTAAAGTAATGGCCTTCACATATTATTTTACGACACGGTACAATTCTATCAAGTAGAACAGCCGATTGATGTATCTCCTGGAGCTTTGCTCTAGATTTTCATCCTTTTAAAAGTTCGATTACTAGCCATCTGATAGAGAGACTGAGCTAAGAGACTTATACTGATTGGCGGTAGCGTAAGCCCCATTGCCCAAGCTGCTCTATGATGGTTTTTAACTCCACGCCATAGCTGGTAAGTTCATACTCCACATGAGGAGGAACGACCTTATAGTCAATACGACGAATTATTTTGTCACGTTCAAGCTCTTTAAGTTGAAGACTCAACACCCCCTCACTAATGCCTTCGACATGACGACGAATCTCGTTGAATCGGGTCGGTCCAGAGACAAGTTTCCAGATGATGATTACTTTCCACTTGCCGCCGACAAGACTCATGGCGTAGGCAACATCACAGGCGGGAATAGCGACGACTTTTGTACTCATACTTCAAATATAACACTCATAAAAAAATAAGTACTAGGCTTTAAAGACTGCAATCTTTATCATAATTACGTATTAATGGAGGTATGGTCATGAAATTTTCGGGAAAAAGAATACTAATCACCGGGGGGACGAGCGGTCTGGGCCTAGCCGGTGCCAAGCGTGTTATCGCCGAGGGTGGAACAGTCGTGGTTACAGGATTGAATGATGAACACATCGGCCAAGCCCATCAAGAGCTACCCGAAGGAGCTATTATCCTAAAAAACAATGCAGCCGAGCCAGCTGCGGCGGTGGCGCTGGCTAAAGCAATTGAAAAGCATGGAGCTGCGTTAGATGGCGTCTGGCTTAACGCGGGATATGCGCGCCTGAACTCCATAGAAGCAATAGATATAAAAAGTTTCGATGATATGATGCATGTAAATGTACTCGGTCCTATGCTGCAACTTGCTTCTCTGAAAAAATTTCTCAGGAAGGGCGCATCTATAGTAGTAACCTCTTCCATTGCCGCCTATGACGGTAACCAGGCAACACCGCTGTATGGTGCCACTAAAGGTGCAATTCTATCTCTTGTCCGCAGCTGGGCATCAGAGCTTGCCGCTGACAGTATCCGCGTCAATGCCTTGGTTCCCGGCCCCATTCAGACCGGTCTTCGCGATTTTTTGCCAGAAAGCACCCGCAAGGATTTTGAAAAATCTGTAGTAAATGATGTACCGCTTGGACGTGTCGGCTCACCCGAAGAAGCGGCAGCGGTAGCTCTGTTTCTACTATCTGACGAAGCCTCATATGTCACAGGCAGCCAATATATGGTTGATGGTGGGTTTACGCAACATTAAACTTCCCGGACGTTATAAGACGAAGAGTCCGAATTTCGGACTCTTGATGATTAGATTCTGTATTAGACGCGGTGCTCGTTATTTGTAATTGCAGAAAGCGACTACAGCGAAGATAACGCTCAGCACTGTAAACACCACGGCAAGCGCAGGTGCTGCTCGATTACTCCTAGAGTCTGAGACAGGTGGCTGCGGCCGTTTGACCGCAGCTTTAGGGATTTTCTTCGGGAGAGTCTTTTTCTTAGCTGCTTGTTTAGCTGCCATGTCCTGCCTACTTCGTAACCGAGATGGTCTTACCCTGTTCTGGGTTCATGGCGGCGACTATCAAGCGGCCATTGGCATCTTTTGCGATAGAATAACCGGTACCATTTGCGTTACATCCCGTTGGACAGGAAGGATCTTTTGGAATTGACACGAGGTATTTTCCACTCGTAGTTAAAACAGCGAGATCCACAAGACCAGTACAAGCAGTAGCCGCTGACGAACATATCTCGACTGGTGAGGTGCTAATTGCTACCGCACCGGTACGGGCGCCGACTGGCGGCAGGCTACCGTTATTATCTAGGACATACTGGTATGTACCGTTGATGATGGTATTAACATCAGCAGACCGCTGAGAATTACGGGTGTCACCCAAGTTTTTACCTGGATTTATCGCTATAATAACAATTCCTGCCAAAATAGCGATTATAGCTACTACAAGTAAGACTTCCAGAAGTGTGAACCCCTTCTGAGCATTTTGCCTAATGTTTTTAAATAACATTCCCAACCCTTCTTTTTAAAGATTACTAATTTATTTCCTAGTGACTAACTTACTTCCTGCCACGAAGTAATGCTTATGCTTGACGTACCAATTGTAGCATACAACTGGATTTTTTTGACAACATTTCCGACAGTCGCCGACACAGTTATACTCCGTGTTGTGGGAGCAGTAACCGCTACGGTATATGTACAATTTCCTTGTCCGAGCGATATCGTGTTTGCCTTACTAAAGGCAATGTTGTCGTGGATTTGTTGCAGAGCCTCTTCGGCGCAGGCTACGGCCAATGCACGTGCCTGCTTGGATTGTTGGCCTACTAAAGCACTCCGCTGGCTGTCAGCGCCGCTCGTAAGCAGCACTAGGGCAATGGCCGTCGCCACAGCTCCTACAATCAGAACCGCCAGCAAGGCAACGTAGCCGGATTCTGGGTTTGAAATACTTTTTACCATGCAACCTCCGCAGTGGCAGTAAAAGTCTTCTGGTAGTCAAACTCATTGATATTATTTGGGTTTACTCGCCCAATAACAAAGCTGATTTGAACCGCGCCGGGTGTTGACGGACGGGAAAGATTTTTGAATGTCAGTCCGCTTATTTGTACGTCATCATTTGTGAGCGACACCTGTGCGCCAGCTCCCTCTTTGACCTGGATGGTAGTCGGTGCTGAGCCAGTGAGGCTAAATACCGTAGGGCTTAAGCTACCCGTGGGCACAGTAAGCGTCAGTGATGAGGCACTGAGTCCGGTAGTCGGAGCCGTAACGGCGGTAGCATTGCGGATAGTTTGAGTCAGATAGTCCATAACTGCCGTGCCCTGATCATTTACTTCTATAATTGACTGGTTCTTAACGCGCGAGGCAGTGACAGTACCAAAGAAGAAGACGACCGTAGTCAATAATGCGCCCACGATGGCGACATATAGCAGCAGCTCAATAAGCGTATAACCCCGCTGTTTCAGTGCTGTTATATGGTATCGGCTGTGTGTCAGGCGTAACTTCATATTAGTTCCTCGTAAAGGCCATTACTTCTTGTGTATCAGCCGCACTGGCACCCACCACAATATCTAGCGAAGTGTTATAGCTAACACCACCAATCGTGCTGAGGGTACCCGGGACATCAATCGTTTTAGCTAGCGCTGGCGTAGCCGGTGTAGAAATATTTACCACCTGGAATTCGGCAGCTGTTCCTGTACTTCCCAAAAAGGCAAACTTATTAGTGATATCAAAATCCACGTCGTTAACCGTGCCTGCGGCAGTGAATGAACCAAGGGATACCGGTGTCGCTGGCGTCGTAACGTTAACCAAGTTTAGAGTAACCCCGGTTCCAAGCAACACCGTATTACCAAAGCCAGCAATCGCCAACGCAGTGTTCGTCGTTGGTGCGTTATACGAGGAAGTCAGCGTCGGCACGGCTGGTGTCGTAACGTTAAAGATCTGCATCTCTGTTGCCGTCGAACTGGTGGCAACGTACGCGTTCGTGCCTGAGACATACACTTCGTTAAAAGTTAGTGCACTGTTGTAGCCGCCAGCGACCGTGGGCGAGATAGGTGTGGTGACGTTAACTACTGTTAGTTCGTTGGCGTTTGTCGTAGCATCAGTAGCTCGAGTAACGTACGCGTAGTTGCCGCTGACATATACTCCAAGGCCGTTACCCGCTCCAACCATATCCACACTTGCCTTCAATACAGGCAAAGCAGGGTTAGAAATATCTACAACTTGCAACTCAGCCGTATCGCTAGCGTTAGTGATGTAGGCGTAGTTGCCGCTGACAAAAATATTCGTTGGGGTACCCGCCAAAGTTATCGTGCTTGAGGTCGTGGGGGCGCTGGGGTTGGACACATTAGAGATAGTAAAGTTACTGGCCGCCGCGTTCAAAACAGTATAGGCGTAGTCGCCCACAGACGCTGTTTTAATGCCATTATTGGTGCCCGTGACGTCAGCGCTACCCGCTAACGTAGCATTGGTCCAAAGTTTTGTAGCAGCCGCCCAGTTTACTAGCTGGCTGGTGACAGTTACGCTGCCTGTCCCACCGCCTACTTTTGGCCAGGTCACCGTGCTGGTCACGGTTTTACGATTGGTGCCAGCAGCGGCAATTGCTATCTGGCGTGTATATATCCCCGTGATATCCGAGGTGCCCGAAAAGGCCCATTGGTTACTAACCTGGGCCAAACCAAACGTTGAGCTACCACTAATAGTCATGTACATGGATAGTTTCCAGGTATCCGCGGCCGAGTCGGCAGCAAAGGGGTTTGGGGCTGGATAACCACCGGTCACCCGATATGCGGAAGATCCGCCGCTAGGAGAGCCGGCAAAGCTCGTTGTGCCGTTTTCGCTCAGCCCCAACCAATAGTTAGTGGTCGACGAAACGGTCAGTCCACTTATCGGGAACGTGTTCCAACTATTAGCGACAGCCGTCTGCACACCACTCACAGCCAATCGAGCACTGGCCGTACCGCCTGTATCGGCGTACACGCCAACCTGAATGTTTTTGTTGGTCGCATCAACGTTGACTATATAGACTGAGATTGAAGTTACCGTACCACCAGTGGCACCAGTAGTTACTTTGTAGGCGGTTGTACCGCCGGTGTTAAAATCAGTGCTAGCCTCGATGGCTGTGTCGCCAACGTTGGTTGT